>Ga0116129_1000402_pt1 | contig 28794 bp, 26 predicted proteins | sample June2015DPH_17_2_FD_89732 | JGI IMG/M metagenome (GOLD analysis project Ga0116129, IMG submission 89732) | Peatland microbial communities from SPRUCE experiment site at the Marcell Experimental Forest, Minnesota, USA - June2015DPH_17_10 | ecosystem: Environmental > Terrestrial > Soil > Wetlands...
GCTTGGCGTCGCTTAATATGTCTCTATGTTTCCTTAACTTGTGAGCGAATCGTCCAAGGAAAATCCCTAAGAAAAAATCGAAGATAGGGGAGAGTAGTGAGGCGGTTCGGCGGCGCAATTCGGCCGCAGGACGTTGCTGGATTCCGAGAAATTCGCAGAGGGATCGGTGGCACTGGTCGACACGGCGGAGATTTTCACGATTGACGATGCGAACTAGATTCGGACGTCGACACTCTCGAAAACATCTACGAAGGCCCAGTTAGCGGGGTGGTTCCGCGTGCCAGACGTCGGGGCTGCGTCCGGATGGACCGATTGGCAATCGGTCCGCAGGTTGGGCAACCTGCCCCACAACGGACGGTTATCCTGATAGAGAGGGCTCGTGCAGGAACAGGACATTTATGCGGTGATTGGGCGGGAGGGATTTGAACGGCTGGTGGGGGCGTTTTACCGGCAGGTTCCGGGTGATCCGGTGTTGGGGCCGCTTTATCCGGCTCACGATTTCGAGGGGGCGGAGGAGCGGCTGCGGGACTTTCTCATGTTTCGATTTGGCGGGCCGGCGACGTATCTGGAAACGCGAGGACATCCGCGGCTCCGCATGCGCCATGCTCCATTTCCGATCGGGATGGCGGCGCGGGACCGCTGGGTGCTATTGATGAATCGCGCGCTGGAGGAGGCGATGTTGCCGGAGGAAGTGCGCGATACGCTGAGAGATTTTTTCGGCAACACGGCTACGTTTTTGATGAACCGGGCGGAGGAGAGATGACTGTCGAAGATTTTCGCCGGATTGCGCTTAGCTTTCCCGATGCCGTGGAGAGCGCGCACATGAATCACCCGGATTTTCGCGTGAACGGAAGGATTTTCGCCACGATGCAATATCCTGACGAGGCTTGGGCTATGGTGAAACTGCCACCGGAGGAGCAGGAAAACTTCGCGGCGTTGGACCCGGCGGTGTTCGTTCCGGTGAAGGGTGCATGGGGCAGGCAGGGATGCACGAATGTGTTATTGAAGAAGGCTAAAGAAGAGGCGCTGCGCGGTGCGCTGACTTTGGCGTGGCAGAAGGCGTCGCAGAAGAAGCGGCGGTAGAAAGCAAACCGCATGCTACGCATGGCGGCTCAGACTTACACTGGAATTATGCATCGTGTTGATGTGGCTGAACTGCTTGAGGATCCATCCTTGCCTGATGACGTGGTGGCTCACGCCTATCGCGATCTGGCGCGTACGCAGAGGCTGTTGGGAAACACGGCGGCGATTTTCAAAATGCTCCGCGAAGGGCCTGTCGGCCGGGTGCTCGATATTGGTTGCGGGCAGGGGGCGTTGCTGGCGGAGATTCACCAGAAGCTCCGGGTCGAGGTTGTGGGGTTCGATCTGCGTCCGGCTCCCGCGAGCGAAGGGGTCACGATTTTGGCGGGCAACGCCGCGGTGGATCCTTTGCCTGACGCCGATGTGGCGCTCGCGGTTTGTTTGATCCACCATCTTTCGGAAGCTGAGGTGGTGGGGCTGATCCGCAACGTATCCCGGTCCTGCCGGCGCTTTATCATTCTGGATCTGGTGCGGCACTGGATTCCCGCGGCGTTGTTCCGCGTGTTTGTGGGTCCGCTGCTGCATCCGATTAATGCGGCGGATGGGCTGACCAGCGTCCGGCGCGCATACACGCCGCGGGAGCTGCGAGCTTTGGTCGATGAAGCGGTGAAGGGATCGAACGCGCGGGTGTCGCACACGGTCGCGCCGTTTTATACGCGGCAGGTGGTGGATATTCGCTGGCGGTAGCGGCGACGCGGCACTCACGGCGTCGACACTCTCAAAAACATCATTGACACCGCTCCCTGCGGTCACGGCTCGGTAGCGATGCGGAAGGGTCGAGCGTTTCGTATCTGCGGGGTCGTTCCCGGTTGGCAACCTGCCCCACAACGGACCGGCTATGTGCTGTTATTCGGCGCGCAGGGCTTCCATGGGATCTACGGAGGTGGCTCGCAGGGCTGGTAGATAACTGGCTAGGGCGGCGGCTAGGACTAGACCTAGGGCGACGGAGGCGAACGTCAATGGGTCTACGGGGTTCACTTCGAATAACAGCGACTTCATGAGGCGCGTCAGGGCTACTGCTGCGACCAGGCCGCAGGCGACGCCGACTAATGCCAGGCGCAATCCCTGACCGACGAACATGCGCGTCAATTCCTCTTTGCGCGCGCCGAGCGCCATGCGGATGCCGATCTCGCGCGTCCGCTGCGACACCGAATAGGAGATGACGCCGTAAATTCCCACCACTCCCAGCAACAGAGCCATGGCTCCCGCGATGGCCAGCATCACGAGGGTAAACGATGCGACGGCCAGCGACTTGGTGTAAATTTCCTGAAGCGTGTGGACGTCGGCCAGAGGAAGATTCGGATTCACAGACCACACGGCACGGCCGATTTCATTGACAAATCCGCTCGATCCGGTGCGGGTGCTGCGAATCATGTACGCCGGATTGCGGCCGGCAAACGTCTGGTTGCCCGAAAAATTGTCCATTAAGGCAGGCCAGAACGCGATCGGCGGCGCCGGCTGATTCACGCCATCGTCCCGTTCGTCGCTGACCACGCCTACCACTTCGCGCCAGGGCGCTTTCAGACTCTCACGAATGCGTTTGCCGATCGCCGCGCCGGGATTGCCCCACAACTCACGCGCCACATTCTCCGATACCATCGCCACCGGACGCTTCTCATAAAGATCGGTCCAGGTAAAATCGCGGCCGGCGACCAGCGAATTTCCCATGGTCTTCAGCAGGCCTGGCGAAACCATCTTGAAGTGGCGCAGAGGGGGAATCTGCGATTCGTTGTAAACATGATCCTGCGCGAAAATCCCATCCTGCCATCCGCGGTTGGTCATCGGAACGATGCTGGACAATGCGACCGACACCACGCCTGGAATGGCGGCGATTTTGTCGATGATCGCCTGCTCCATGCGGATCGCCTGCGCGTCGTCCTTGACCTGCGATTCCGGGATCGAAATCCGCAGCGTCTGCACCTGCTCCGCGTTCGTGAAGCCCGGCTGCACGTGCTTCAAGGTTTGAAAAGTCCGGATCATGAGGCCGGAGCCGATCAGCAAGACCAGCGCCAGGGCGACCTGTACGACCACCAGAATATTTCGCGCGCGATGGCGTTCCTTGCTCTGGCTCAGCGTGCGTCCGCCGGCCCGTAGCGCGGTCCCTAATTGCGGACCGGCGTATTTCACCACCGGGATCGCGCCGAACAGCAAGCCCGCGAAGAGGGAGATTCCGAGTGTGAACAACAGCACAGGGCCATCGATTGAAATGCTTTCGATCCGCGGCAGATTCGCCGGCGCGATCGCGACCAGCAATTGCAGCGCGCCGTAGGCCAGCGCCAATCCCGCCACGCCGCCGGCGAGGCCGAGCGCCATGCTCTCCATCATCAGCTCGCGTCCGATCTGCGCCCATCCCGCGCCCAGCGCCGCGCGAATCGCCAACTCCTGCCGCCTGCCATCGGCGCGCACCAGCAGCAGATTCGCTACGTTCGCGCAGGCGATCAGCAGCACGATGCCGATGGTCCCCATCAGGACCCACAATACTTTCCCGATATCGCCCACCAGTGCCTGTTTCAGCGGCTTGATCAGCGGAGCCAGGCGGGCTTCGACGAACATGCTCTTGTTATAACCGGTCGGGGCCGGGAAAGAGTCGAGCGCGATCGGAATCATGCGTGCTATATCCGCGCTGGCCTGCTCGATACTTACCCCCGGTTTCAGTCGCGCCACGGCCTGAAAGCTAAAATTTCCCAGATAGGTTTTGTTGCGGTCTCTCCGCATCAGCAGCACCAGCTCCGCCTTCGAATCGAGGTAATGAAACTTCTCCGGCAACACGCCGATAATCTCCCTCGCCGTGCCATCGATCAGAATGCGCCGCCCGATCGCCGAGGGATCTCCGCCGAGCCGCGCCTTCCAGTATCCGAACGTGAGTATCACCGTTTCCGGACTCCCCTGCGAATCGTCGGTGCGTGAAAAAACGCGTCCCAGCGCCGGCTGGACCTTGAGCAGAGGCAGCACGCCATCCGTCACGCTCAGCACGGCCACCTCTTCCGGCTCCGCCAGACCGGTGACGCTGACCGTAAATCCGTCTGTCATCCCGATATCCTCGAAAGACCGGTTCTGCTCGCGATAGATGAAATACAGAAACGGCGCGATCCCGATATCCTCGATCTTAATGCCTGGAGCCTGATGATTGAGTTCCACCAATTCTTCGGAATGCGGATACGCGAGCGGCTTCAGCAGGATGCCGTCGATCACGCTGAAAATGGCCGTATTCGCGCCGATGCCGATGGCCAGGGTCAACACCACGATGAGGGTAAACATCGGGGTCCGCAGCAGGCGCCGCAGGATGTACTTCAGCTTCATAAAGGTTTATACGCTGCCCGGAGGCAGGAGTTCGCAGTCATTTTAAAAAATCGGTCAAGAAGGCCACCGTTCCGCACGCAATGCCAGTCCGCGGGCTACTGAAGTGAACTCGTCGCCGGCCTGTACGCGGTCGGCTCCAAAGCGATGCTCGAAAATCCGGCGCACGGCGGGGACCAACGAGGTTCCACCGGTGAGAAATACGCGGTCGATCTGCTGCGCCTTGGTCTGCGCGTCGCGCAGCAACGCATCGACGGAATCGGAGATTTGCGAAAGCTGCGGCTCGATCCAATCTTCGAAATCGGCGCGCTGCACGGTTTGCCGGATCGAGACGCAGGGGTCTTCATAGACAAACTCACTGTACTGGCGCAAGGAAAGTTCGAGCTTGGTCCGCTGCACGGCGCGATGGAGATTGTAGCCGGCGTCGTTTTCCACCAGATGGATGAGAGCCTCGATTTTAGCAGGCTCCTCCGCCTGGACTTCTAAACTGCGCAGCATCCGTAGCGTCTCCTGCGTTTTCAGAAACGACAAATGATGCCATTTTTCCAGCTTCAAATATACCGATGCGGGCATCGGCAGCATTTTATCGAGCGATCGATATTCGGTCCCCAATCCCAGCATCGGGGAGACCACGTTGCGAACAATCTTGGCGTCAAATGAATCGCCCGCGAGAGGCAAACCGGCGGTGGATAAAATGCCGCGCCGCTTCCGGCCGGGACCAACTTTGAGCAGCGAAAAATCGCTGGTCCCGCCGCCGAAATCGGCAATCACGATGCGCTCATCATGATCGAGGGTGCTTTCGTAAAAATACGCCGCGCCGACGGGCTCAAATTCGAACAGGATCTCCTCGAATCCGGCTCGCCGGAATGCCTGTTCCAATCGGGAGACCGCCAGCGCGTCGGCCTCCGCGGTGTCGCCGCCGACAAATCGCACGGGCCGCCCCAGGACTACGCGGGAACCGAGATCCCCGAACTGACGCTCGGCTTCTTCGCGCAAAGATAGCGCCATGGAGGCTGTCAGATCTTCGACGGAATAGCGCTCATTGTTGACCCAGGTTTCGCGGAACAGGGCGCTCGATAAGAACGATTTCAGGGATTGGATCAACCTGCCGGGCGTTTCCCGCGCAAGGTAGCCGTCGATCGCCGAAGGTCCGGCGAGCGGGCGCTTCCGGCCCCGCGATTCCGCTCCATCGAAATAAAGAACGGACCGGAATGTCTCGACCGCGGCGGAGCCGAAGCGCGCCGTCTGGACCACGCTGTCAGTGGCAACGGCTACGGCGCAGTTCGTGGTTCCGAAGTCGATGCCGACGGATCTCAAGATTTCATGATGCCACGCGAGCTCGTGTTGCTGAATTCAGTACGCGAGCGTGAACAGACCGTTCCTGCCGTCATAAGAGAGCAGGCATTCTTGCACGTCCCGCCCGATGAGCAAATGAAATCCTTGAGCCTGCAACAACTCAGCACAAATAACTGGAATCGCATGATGGAACAGAGGTGCTAAATTTTGCATGGATGGAATCGTGATGCTTACGTCGAATTGATCGGCGATGGCGGGGTGTTTCCTGTTGTAGGAGTATTCACGGAAGAACTTCCGGTCGGACTCAGCGCCAGTTGCGTTATTACCTCGGGATCGACACAGCAGCAACTGGCGCCGGTATCGATCAGCGCCTGTACCTGCACTACTTTCGGAATTGTCCGCCTAGCTTGCGCTAACGCGAGCTGTCGGGCCTGGCTGACGCCGATGTGTGCGATCACAATCAGGCTGCCGTTCGGCGCTACTTGGCGAGTGAAGTATGGCACGCAACAAGCCGGGATATGGACTGGACGTGCTCGATGGTTTGGATTTGCTTTACCAGGAAGGGCTGGAGTTGAAACTTGGCGTACCCTTGTTTGATCGCATCCTCGTAAGTTCCAAATACATCCACCAGATCGTCGTCGTGAATGAGAGCGTATTTTCCTTCGCCTTCGTTTGCGAGAAGCTCTGGCAGCTTCGTCTTATAGGTTTGAAGTTCCTTTTCGAGTGCCATGAAATTCGCTTCCTTCGGATACCGTTCTATCGCAGCGCCACAAATCCTGAAACTCTTCCTAATCCTTTGGGCGCGACGTCTGCGGCTACGGTTTCTGTCTCGTTGCGATGGCGCGCTGCTGTTACTGCCCAGCGGATCGCTTCATAGCTTCTCCAATAGGAATTGTCGCGCAGCAGTTCGTTGCGGAGGCTCAGGATTTCGCGGCGGGCGAGGCGCTGCATCATTTTTCCGTGCATCGGGAGCGGCGCCTCGAAACTGACTGTCAACGGAACGGCCGGCAGGTCTCGAAGCTGGATCACGGCGAGCCGTCCGTCGGTGCTCATGCGGTCGCCGGTGGCGTTGTGCATTTCGCGGGTCACTTCGGTGCGATCCAGCCAATCGGCCAAGTCGACGGAGGAGGCGAATTCCAGGTCGTGAACTACTTTGTCGCGCTCCCGGTCAATCATCCCGGAGATGCGATGGGTGATCGGCATCCCGGGCCGCAGAAAGGCGTAATCGATGTCGTGCGTGGCGGCGCCCACCCAGATTTCCTGGCCATTCCAGGTCTCCTGCCGTTTCCAGATCCGGATGTGATGGCGCTTGCCGACGTCGTTCAGGCCCTTCTGCCACATCATATCGGGAGCCTGGCCCGCCAGCAGCAGCGCCGACATCGGGGCGGTGCGATTTCCCTGGTTTTCCATGACCGCGCGAATATTGCGCAAGTGCGAACGGAAGGTCGAAGGAGGGGTCGGGAACCAGCCGGCGGCGAGGAATGCCGCCTCTACCTGCTCCCGTGTGCCGATGAACATTACATTGATTACATCGGACGCATGGTGGGCGTGGTTCGCGGTCCGCTGCGGCATCGAGGCAATCACTTCGTCGAGCGCTGCCAATTCGTCGCTGGTCAATGAGTCGGTCGTGCGAGGCATGTCAGCGGATTCCTCGCGCGCCGTCACGGAAAGAGGTGCATCCAAGTCCAGTGCGAAGTCGGTACCGGTGGGAAAGTAAATCTCCGCTTCGGGAACGTCCGACACCAGCGTCTTCACGGCCCACATTCCCAGTTGCGCGTGAATGTTGAAGCCAGCGGCCATTCTTACGTAGCCGATGGCGCGATTGGAGACACTGGCGGTGGCGCGCTCGGCGAAAATGCGTCCCGATTGTCCGACCCGCTCCCGTGCGTTGTCGACTTCGATCACGTGCGCGGAAATCGGAATGATGGTCCCATCGGGCAGCGTCACGCGATTGAATTCGAGTTCTATGGCGGCTGTCTCATGGACGATCCCAAACCCGACGCGCCGCACCGACTTTACTTGTCCGGTCACGCTGCTTCCGGCCGCGAGAAGCACTTCATGATCGGCGATCAAAGCGGTGGTCAATACTGCCGATACCGGCGAGCCGGCCTTGCTGGCATAGGTCCCGACGGCGCTGGTCAGCCGGATTTCGAGAGGAGTGCCCGCTGGAATTTCGCGCCAGGGAAGCAGCATCGCCAACATCGGTAAGTAAGCCAGTATGCCCATTCTGATGTAGATTGGGCGTCACTGCCGCGACGAAATTGCCAGCGGCCCCGTGGTATTTATGATGTAAACTTGGCCGCTATGCGGGCGCTGCCGCTCAATTCCACTTTCTTCGTTCTTGTCCTCATGCTGGTCTGGTCTCTGGTGCGCGGGGGGCAATCCGTCTGGGAATTTCTGTCGCGTCCCGCGATCGTGGCGATCGTTCTGTTGGGAACTGTCGTTACGGTCACTTTTTCAGCCCTGGCAGGCTATATCAACCCCAGGGATTACGTCCAGGATGTCGTTGCCGCGCGCCAGTTTCTGAAGCACTCGACTTTGTATCCCGCTGAGATGGCGCAGATGGGGGTGGTTGAGCTATCCGCGCCGATCGCAGGACGGGAAGAACTGGAGCGGCTGCCGGGGATTCGGAATGAATTCAACACCTTGGCCGATCCACCGGTTTACCAGAATGCGCACCCGCCTGTGCTGGGAATCATGCTGGCGGGTCCGGTGCTGTTTTTGGGCTTACGAGGCAGTTTCGCGCTGCTATTCCTGCTATCCGCGGTGCTGCTCTATGCGTCCGTGAGGGCCGTTGTTCGGGAGTTGTTTCCGCCTTTGTCCGGACTGCAACTAATGGTTTTGATGGGACTTATCTTCGCGTGGTATCAGGTGGGCACCACCTTGCGGGGAGGTCAGTCGAGCATTATCCTGCTGGCGCTGATCAGCGCCGGATGGCTGATGCTACGCCGGAACAGGCCGTGGATGGCCGGCGCCGCGATTGGGCTGGCCGCTTGTATTCATGTGTTTCCGGCGGTTCTGATCCTCTATTTCGCCATCCGGTGCCGGAGGGCATTCCTGGCGGCGATCACGACCATTGCGGCGCTCAGCGCGGTGGCATTCGAGGTTACGGTCCAACATACTTATTCGCAATGGCTTAGCACGATGGATACCGTGTCTGAGCTTTATATTCCGAGAGCTGGCAATCTTTCTATGGCGGGGCTAATCAGCGGTTTCTCTCCTGCGAATGCGAAGGTCATTGCGCTGGGGATGCTAGTGACGATCGCGGCGGCGCTGGTATTTTACCTGTGGCGCGGCGCGGACCAGATGGATACGGAGTACTCGATCTCGGTGACTGCGATGCTGCTCGCGTCGCCTATTTCGTGGGGGCGATACCTGCCGATTATGATTCTTCCGCTGGCGGTGTTAATGCGGAATTGGGGGCAAAAGCGCCCGGATTGGGCGGTCCCGGCGCTGCTGGCGGCGCTGGCTTTCATGGCGACGCCGGACGGGACCTATGAATGGCTGAATAGCCGGCTTGCGATGGCGATGCCGTCGTTCTCCCTTGTGGCGATCCTGCTGTGGCTCAGAATTTCGGAGCGGCAATGATCCCTTTTGGGTGAATTCTACGCATAGTTTAATGTGAATGGTGCGGGGTTTTGGCTTGAAATGAATTGCGAGGCCAGTGTATGCTGAGGAAGCTTTTGCCGCGCACCGACAAGACTGAAGGTTTTGAATAGCTATGAATGCTCCCCTGCGAACGCTGACTTTAATCGGCTGGATGTCCTTGGTTGCGAGCGCCCAGGACAAGGCTAGCATCGAGAAAAAACTGAAGTCGGAGTACGCTCTGACGCAGGCGACAGCCGACCAGACCGATATCGTGACGGCCGGAGCGATCCTGGTGCTTAAAAAGGGCAACATCATCATGGCGCCCGTATCCGGGTCGAATTTCTTCCAGAACACTTATAAGGAAGGAAAGATCAGCCAGAACGCACTTGGGAAGATTAATAACGGACTCAACCGCTTCAGTCATCTTCCAGGCGCCGCTCCTCCACCGTCCAACACCCGGACCTTCGTGCCGGGGGAGAAGATGTGGGTGACCAAGATCGAATGCAAAGACGATGGCGTGGTGTTCGATCTATTCACCGATGCCTTTGCCGAGGTTCGTTATAAAGCGGCGCTGAAATTCTATTTCTCGCCGAAGGGACCGATTCCGTCGGCGGACGATATGGACAAACTGGTGGCCGAGGTATTCAAGATCCAGCCGGCCGAGAGTGGAGATGCGGCTCCCGCGGCTCCTGCTCCAGGGGCGGGTCGAGGACCGGCTCCCGCAGTTGCCGCTCCGCCGCCGGCCGCGGAGGTTGCGCCCGCACCGATTCCACCGCCTCCGCCGCCGCCCGATGCGCCACAGGCTCCTCCGAAGGAACTGAACATTGGACAGACCAAGGACCAGGTGGTTGCTAATTTCGGACAGCCGGACAAAATCGTCAAGTTGGGAACAAAAGAGATTTACTACTATAAGGACGTTGGTAAAGTGACCTTTGTGAATGGCAAAGTCACCGACGTTCAATAAGCTTACGAATTCAGAAGGAGAATTTCATGAACGCGCACCGATATTTGACGGGCCTGATAGGCGTGTTGTTGTTCGGGTCCTCGCTTGCCAACGGGCAGGAAAAGAAGCCGGCGGTTCCGGCGAAGCCCGCAGCCAAGGCAGCGGCTCCGGCAAAGAGCGCCACACCGGCGGCAGGCAAGGCCGGGTCGACGGGCGCGAGCACCGCTGGCAAAGGAGCGACGACGGGGGGCGCGGCCAAGACCGGACCGACCACGGCCGGCGCGGGAAAGAGCAGTCCTTCGACAGCGGGCAAGAGCGCTCCGACGACTACCGCGGGGAGGGCAGGGGGTGCGGGTACTGCCGGGAAGGGAGCGCCAGGCGCAGGCGCCAGCAAGGGCGGGAATGTGTCCGCGGCGAACAGAGGCGGTCCGGCTGCGGGACGCACACCCAATGGAAGCCACGTGGTGAAGACGGCGAACGGCAGTTCCGTGCGGACGCGAGCCAACGGCAGCCGGGCCGACGTGCATGACGCCAAGCGCGGCATGGATATTCATCACGGCCTGAACGGCGACCGGCGCGTATCGAGGGAGCGCGCGGACCACTCCCGCATCGTTGCCGAGCGCGGCGGACGGGGTTATGCGCAGGGCCGTCCCTATGCATATCGCGGGCATGAATATGCGCGCCGCACCTATTACGATCACGGCCGCGCTTATGACCGGTATTACAACCGGTACGGGTACCACGGCGTTTTCCTCGAAGGATACGCTCCAGCGTTTTACTTTGCGCCGGCGTTTTACGGATGGGCGTACAATCCGTGGGTCGCGCCAGTGCCTTACGCGTGGGGTTTTGTCGGTAACCCGTGGTATGGATTCTACGGCGCTTATTTCACGCCGTATCCGGTGTATCCCAGCGCGTCGGTGTGGCTGGCGGATTACATCATTTCGCAGAGTCTGGCCGCAAATTACGCAGCTCAGCAAGCGGCCGCTCAGCCGCCGCAGCAGATGGCTCCGGACGCGGCTCCGATGACGCCGGATATCAAGAATATGGTGGCCGAGGAAGTGAAGCGGCAACTGGCGCTCGAAAATCAGGAAGCGCAGACCACGGCGGCGAATAATACGCCCGATCCGGCATCGAGTGGGATTGCCCGCATGATGAGCGACAATATTCAGCACGTTTTCGTGGCCGGCGCCGACCTGGACGTGATCGATGCGTCCGGGACCGAGTGCGCGGTGAGCGAGGGCGATGCGCTGCAACTGGTTGGTCCGCCTGCGGCCGATGCAACGGCGGCAGACCTGGTCGTCCTATCGAGCAAGGGCGGCGTGGAATGCCACAAGGGCACCAAGGTTTCGGTGGCGCTGACCGATTTGCAGGACATGCAGAACCACATGCGGGAGACGATCGATGCCGGCATGGGCGATCTGCAAAAGAAGGGCGGGCAAGGCGGTCTGCCGGCAGTTCCAGCGTCGGCGAAGGCGGCTCCGGTGAAGGCCGAGTTTACCGCCATCGCTCCGCCGCCTGATCCGAATGCAGCAGCCGAGATCGCCGCGACGGCGAAGGAAGCCGATGCCGCGGAGCAGGAAGTTGCCGGCCAGGCGACGGATGCGGGTGGGCCTTCGGCCGCCGCGGCTCCGGAAGAGATCAACCTGATGGGCAAGAGTGAAGACGAGGTGATCACGGCGCTCGGGAAGCCGAAGACGATCCTCAATCTGGGTGCGAAGAAAGTGTATGTGTATCCGGATACGAAGGTCACGTTCAATGGCGGGAAAGTGACAGATATTCAGTAGGGGGCATTATGGCGGCTCCCTTTTGTACCGTCTGCGGCGCCGCGGTCGCGGAGGGTACTCGTTTTTGCGTGAAGTGCGGGCAGCCGGTGCAGGAAGCGGCACCGGCGCCGCCTGGTTTCGCAGCTCCTCCGCCTCCGCCGGCTTCTTTTCAGACGGCTCCCATTCCGGCTGCCCCGATGCCGGCTGCTGCAATCCCGGCTGCTCCCATAATGATGCCTCCGCAGCCGGTGAAAGAGGGGGTGGGGGCTGGAGTCTGGATCGGGATCCTGGGTATCCTGCTGCTTCTGGGTGGAGCTGGACTATGGTTTTATACCGCCCGAAGCCGGGTGACTCCGGTGGTGCAGGTGGCGGCGACACCCGCGCCCGCGCCGAGCGCTCCGGAGGTGATTCCGCCCAATCCGGATTTCGCGCAAAAGGAAGTGATCCCGCCGAACCCGGATTTCGCGCCGAAGGATCAGGCTCCGCCGGCGGCTCCGGCGCAACCGGCTCCGCCTCCGGCGCGGCCCAAGGTTCAGGCCGTACAACCGGCGACTGATTCTACTCCTGCTCCTTCTACTGCGGCGCCTTCTGCTCCGGCTCCATCACGGGCTGTGAAGGCGGCGAGTCCTACTTCCGGAGTGTTGCACGCGGCGGTGGAAGTGGCGCAAAACGGCGAGGTGGTATTTGAGAATTTGCCGGGCGCGCGGCTGCGGTTCACCTTCGATCATGATGCCTGGAAACCGACCATTTCCCATCAGCCGAATGGAACACAAACGCTGGTGATGCGGTCGCTAAAGCCGGGAATTCAGACGCGGTGCGATGTGAGCTGGGAGATTGTGCAGTAGAATATTTTATAGTTATTCGCGAATAATCCTCATGCTTACCCATGGCGGTTCGGTGGGGGCGCTACGTTGGGAAGCGGGCAGCAATGACTGCGTGTCCAACCTCCGCAAGACACCGCTCCCTGCGGTCACGGCTCGGTAGCGATGCGGAAGCGGCGGGCGTTTTCGTCGGTTTAGCTGGCAGCGCATGGCGCCGCCCCACAATATTTAGAAAACGAAGCCGATTTTCGCTACTACTGTGCGGGGCGAGACGAAGTGGGTGCCGCTGAAGGTCGACAGGAAGTTATAGAGCGCGACTTTATTCATAAGGTTGTCGATCGAAATTGAGGCTGTCCAGCGTTGGGTTTTTTCGGTGTGGAATAAATTGTCGGTGCCGATTCCCACGTTCAGCAGATTGCGCGGTTTTACGCGATCGGGGTTGTGATCGTCGTTCTCCTGTCCGATTTGCGGCAGGGTCAATAGGGTGGACGTCACCAGGCCGGGGCAACTGCGGATCGGATTGGCCACCGTGGCGTAGGTTCCCTGGCAGGCGAGGCCGATGGTAACCTGTTGATTCGGCGTTAGATCGTCCATCGCGAAACCGGCGTCGGGCACTCCGCTGACTACCTCGCCGCTATCATAGCGATCCGTAAATGCGATCCACTCGGCGTTCTTTGGGCGCTGGTAGCGCAGATTCAGCGTGGATTGAAAGGCCTGGTCGTGATCGATGCGAAAAACACCGTTGGCGAGCGGCGCGCCTTGCGGAATCAGGCCGCCGTCCTCCGGCGGATAGTAACGGGCGCGGGTATGGCCGCAGGTCCAATAGCCCTGAAAGCCTTTCAAGTTGATGGTGCTGACGCGGCAGGTGACACCGTCGTTTTTCGAATTGTGCCAGGCGATGGGAAACGTGATGGTGGTGTTTAGCAGCGTGCTGAAATCGTAGGCGTTATGAGTGTACTTCCAGAAATAATCGGCGTCGATCAGAATAAATCTGCCGATCGACTGCTGCAACCCGGTATTGAACTGATTGCGAAAACCGGGCGCGATGGGCACCGACGTCGAACCGAAGACGTTACCGGCCAATCCGCCGACGCCGGTGGCGCTCGATAGCAGCAGATTTTCATTAAAGGGCGTTTCGAAGGTTCGGGAATAAGCCGCGCGGAGCACCGTTTTGGTGCGCTTGATGTTGTAGGCGAGACCGGCACGCGGCTGCGGACCAAGCTTCGAGGTGAGGCCGTCATATTGGTCTATGCGGAAGCCGATGTTGATGGTCCAACTACCCTCCGTGATCGAATCCTGCACATAGCCGGCGTATTGATTGATGTTGGCGGTGGCGTGGAAGGTGAACAACTGGCCGCCGCGGGTCAGATCGTAGGGCAGCAAGCCGGGCGCAAACGGGGTCACCGCGAGAGGATTCGACGCTACGTTCTGCTCAAAACCGGCGCCCGCGCATTGGGTGGGGCTGATCAGCGCGGTATCGCCCACAGGCTCGCCGCCGCTGGTAATACAGGGCGAGTTGAAGGTAGGATCGGTAATTCCAAACCCGAAATTTTCGAGCAGACGCGTCTGCTTCAGATCGACGCCGTACTTGATATTGTGATGGCCGATGGTTGTGGACACATCGGCACGAACGCCCCAGTTCAGCAATTGCCGCTGCTGGTTCTGCGTAGCCGGCTGGTCGTTGAAGACATCCCGGCTGGGGTAATAATTGAACTGATCCTTGCGGATATAAGGATTGATCGTCAACAGCGTGTGGGCATTGATGGTGTGCTGATAGCCCGGCGCGATGTTCCAGGTGAGCACGCGTTGCCGCTGATCCTGCGCCAGTTGGTCCAGATCGTTGGGAATTTCGATCCAGTTTCGCGCCGCGAACAGGTTCAAGTGGAAGATATCCTTGCCGGTAGGCTGGTAATCGAAGCGATCGAAAATGGTCTGATTTTGGCCGATATCGTGATACGGCACAAATTCCGGCGAATCGAGAAACCGCCCGCTGCGGATGCCATCGACGGCCAGAAAGTTGCCGACCTTGGTGCTGCCGTAGCCGACCGCGAAGCCTCCGCCGACGGTTCCGAAGGAGCCGTAACTGGCATCGACATTTCCGAATACTTTGCCGGAGCCCAGGCCGGAACGCGTCGTGACTTCCGCCACCAGGCTGGTCTTATCGCCAAACTCGGCATCGGGCGATCCGGTAATCAACTCCATGCTCTGAATCGCGCTAGTGGGCAGCGAGGTCGAAAAGATCTTGCTCTGCTGATCGCTGATCAGCTGTCCGTCGATCAGGTAACTGACCTGCGCATGGTCCCCGGAGGGATGGAAGGAGCCGTTCTCGCCGGCCACGACGGAGCCGGTCGAATAGGTGATGGCGTCGGACAGGCCACCGCCGGGAGTGGTCTCCGGCAGGCGCTGGAACGCGCTGCGATCGACATCGGTATGCGCGCTGGGGTCGGTTTCGACCTGCGCGCCGCCACTGGCCTCCACATTCACAGTGGAAACGGACTCGGCTACCGGCAGGATCGCTTTCACATCGACCGGAACTGAAGTGCGAACCGCCAGATCCTGTGTGAAAACGCTAAAACCCGCAGCAGTCACTTGGAGATGGTACGAATTCGGAGGGATATTCGTCAGCCGGAACGAACCGTCCGGGCCTGAGGTCACCGATTGCTTATATCCGGTGACGGCGCTGGTCAGCGTGACGGTCGCCTGCGGCACCAGAGCGCCCGAAGGGTCGACCACGGTTCCTGTAATGGTTCCCGCATTGCCGAGCGATTGAGCGAAGGCCGCTCCCGTGAGCAGAATGAGGGCAGCGAGAGCTAAGGCTTTATTCATAAAGAGTGTGCGGGCGATCGCACGAGGATCTAACGCGTCTCTTTAGTATGAGTCCGGACTCCGGCGCAACCTAACGTTAAATTATGAACGGGCCTGGAATAGCGATGAGCGGGCCATTATCGCCCATGGACGGATGGGGAGGATTATTTGTCCTTTTTAGACATCCACTCGACGATTTTGTTCGGAGGAAACGCGAAGAGGACAATCGCAACTCCGACGATGAAGAAGACTCCCAGCAGTAAAACAAGGGCCATAAGCGTAGACTAGCAGCTTTGCGAAGTTCTTACTGCGTCCTTATGCCTTCTTTACGGATCCGGGCATACCTTAGTGATGTATGACAGACCTGTTCTACCTCGCGGTGGCGTTCGCGTTCTTCGTCGCCTGCTGGTATCTGACCAAAGCGTGTGAAAAGTTGTAATTTATGGATTACTTGTTAGCCGGAATTGCGGCGTTTTTTCTCTTTGTGTACCTGATTTTCGCGCTTCTGAAACCGGAGCGATTCTAAAATCCGGTTTATATCACTATGACAGCCAATGGAGCTCTGCAAATCGCAGTATTTTTCGTCCTGATCGTCGCCTTCGCCAAGCCGATGGGCGCCTTCATGACCAAAGTTTTCGCGGGGGAGCGGACATTTCTGCACCCTGTGCTCAGGCCGGTGGAAAAGCTCTGCTACATTCTTTGTGGCGTCAAAGAAAACACCGACCAGCGCTGGACGCAATACGCCGGAAGCCTGCTCGCCTTCAGCGTCTTCAGCGTTTTTATTCTGTACTTGTTGGAGCGGCTGCAAGGTGTGCTGCCTTTCAACCCCATGGGATTCGGCACCGCTCACGCCCCGTCAGGCGCGACGGCGATGACGCCGGATCTGGCCTTCAACACCGCGGTCAGCTTCGCGACCAACACCAACTGGCAGAATTACTCCGGCGAATCCGCGCTCAGTTACCTGGTGCAGATGGCTGGCATGACGATGCACAATTTCACCTCCGCCGCGGTCGGCATGGCTGTAGCGGTCGCGTTGATTCGCGGCTTCGCCCGCCAGCAGGCGACCGCCATCGGCAACTTCTGGTCCGATATTGTCCGCGCAACTGTCTATATTCTTCTCCCGCTCTCGATCATCGTTGCCCTGTTTTTCTGTTCGCAAGGGGTGATCCAAAATCTTCATCCCTACACCACCGCGACCGGCTTGGAAGGGACCGCGCAGACGATCGCGCAGGGTCCGGTGGCGTCGCAGGAAGCCATCAAGATGCTGGGGACGAATGGCGGAGGATTCTTCGGAGCCAATTCCGCGCATCCGTTTGAAAATCCCACGCCGCTGACGAATTTCGTGCAAATGCTGCTGATTTTCCTGATTCCGGCAGGCCTGACGTACACTTTCGGCCAGATGACCGGAGATACACGGCAAGGGTGGGCACTATTCGCCGCGATGAGCCTGATGTTCCTGGCCGGGGTGTTCGTGCTCTATGGCGCGGAGGCGTCCGGGAACCCCATCCTGACGAAGCTCGGAATCGCGCAGGCCAATATGGAGGGTAAAGAAGTTCGCTTCGGCATCGCCGCGTCCAGCCTGTTCGCCGCGGTGACCACCGACGCGAGCTGTGGCGCGATCAACGCCGCGCACGACAGTCTTACTCCGATCGGCGGGCTGGTTCCTCTCTTTAATATGCAGGTGGGCGAAGTGATTTTCGGAGGCGTCGGCGCGGGGCTCTATGGAATGCTGCTGTTCGCGATCCTGGCGGTGTTCATCGCCGGCCTGATGGTGGGGCGTACGCCGGAATATCTCGGAAAGAAGATTGAAGGCAAGGAGGTTAAGATGGCGATGCTGGCGCTGATCGCCACCTCCGCGGTGATTTTGCTGTTCAGCGGCATCGCCACTTACGGCGTGGGACTCAGCGCGCTCGGCAATAGCGGACCGCACGGGTTTGCCGAAATTCTCTATGCCTTCTCCAGCTCCTCCGCCAACAACGGCAGCGCGTTCGGAGGCCTGAGTGCGAATACGCCGTGGTACAACATGACGCTGGGCATTACGATGCTGGTCGGCAGGTTTCTGATCATCATCCCGATGCTGGCCGTGGCCGGCAGTCTGGCCGCGAAGAAGCGGATCCCGGTCACGAGCGGTACTTTGCCCACCCACGGCGCACTTTTTGTCGGTCTGTTGATCGGCACGGTGATCATTGTCGGCGCACTGACATTTTTCCCCGCGCTCTCCCTCAGCCCCATCGTGGAGCATCTGCTGATGCAGGCCGGGAGGACATTCTAATGGAAGACCAAACAGAACTGCTGCCCAAGAAACTGGCGCATGCGCGCCCGCTGTTCGATACGCAGATCATCGGCCGCGCTACGAAGGAATCCTTCCGTAAGCTGAATCCGGTCACGCTGGCCAAGAATCCGGTGATCTTCGTGGTCGAAGTGGGCGCGGCGATGACCACGATTCTGCTGGTGCGGGACGTGCTCAAAGGTTTGCCGGATACCGGATTCACGCTGCAAATCGCCCTCTGGCTGTGGTTTACGGTGCTATTCGCGAACTTCGCCGAAGCCATGGCGGAGGCCCGCGGAAAAGCGCAAGCCGACTCGCTGCGCAAGACCAAATCCGACGCCCTCGCCAAGCGCCTGACTGCCAGCGGCAAGATCGAGGAAGCCTCCGCTTCCGCGCTCCGTGCGGGCGATGTGGTGGTCTGTGATGCGGGCGACATCATTCCCGGCGATGGCGACGTCATCGAGGGGATCGCCACCGTGGATGAATCTGTCATTACCGGTGAAAGCGCGCCCGTCATTCGCGAATCCGGAGGCGACCGCAGCGCCGTCACCGGCGGCACCAAGGTTCTTTCGGACCAGATCAAAATTCGCATCACCTCCAATCCCGGCGAGACGTTTCTCGACCGCATGATCGCGCTGGTGGAGGGCGCGGAGCGGCAGAAGACGCCCAACGAAATCGCGCTGAACATCCTGATCGCCGGCCTGACTCTGATCTTCCTGCTCGCTGTGGTTACGCTTCAGCCGTTCGCGAAATACGCGGTCGCAGCCTCCGGCACAGGCTCGATTCCCAGCGTCGCGGTACTTGTTTCGCTGCTGGTCTGCCTCATTCCGACCACCATCGGCGGATTGCTCTCCGCCATCGGCATCGCGGGTATGGACCGCGTGATGCAGCACAACGTTCTGGCGATGAGCGGCAAGGCCGTCGAGGCTTCGGGCGATGTCAATACGCTGCTGCTCGATAAGACCGGTACCATCACCATCGGCAACCGCCAGGCGGTCGAGTTCGTTCCGGTCGGCGGGGTTTCAGAAGGCGACCTGGCGGACGCGGCGCAATTATCTAGCCTGGCCGATGAAACTCCGGAGGGGCGTTCTGTCGTCGTACTGGCCAAAACGAAATACGGTCTGCGCGGACGCGAAGTGGCCAGTCACGAGGCCACATTTATTCCCTTTTCCGCGTACACACGCATGAGCGGAGTGGATCTCGACGGACGCATGCTCCGCAAAGGCGCCAGCGAATCCGTCGCGAATTTCGTGCGCGAACAAGGCGGCGTTGTTCCGCCCGATCTCACTGAAGCCTGCGCGCGCATTTCGCGCCAGGGTGGAACACCTCTCGCCGTCGCCGATGGCGCCCGCGCGCTCGGCGTCATCCATCTGAAGGACGTTGTGAAGGGCGGCATGAAGGAGCGGCTGGCTCAGCTTCGCGCGATGGGTATCCGCAGCGTCATGATCACCGGCGATAATCCTCTGACCGCTGCCGCCATCGCGGCTGAAGCGGGTGTCGACGATTTTCTGGCCCAGGCATCGCCGGCGGACAAGCTCAACTATATTAAAAAGGAGCAGACCGACGGCCGCCTGGTCGCGATGACCGGAGATGGCACCAACGATGCTCCGGCGCTGGCGCAGGCCGATGTCGGCCTCGCAATGAACACCGGCACCATGGCCGCCAAAGAGGCCGGCAACATGGTCGACCTCGACTCCAACCCGACCAAGCTGATCGAAGTGGTTGCCATCGGCAAGCAATTGCTGATCACCCGCGGCGCGCTGACCACTTTTTCGATCGCCAATGACGTGGCCAAGTATTTCGCGATCATTCCGGCGATGTTCATGACCACTTATCCCGCCCTCGCGCGCCTCAACATCATGGGTCTCCACACGCCGCAGAGCGCAGTCCTTTCGGCGGTGATTTTCAACGCGCTAATCATTATTGTCTTAGTCCCCCTTGCTTTGCGCGGGGTCCGTTACCGGCCGGTCAGCGCGGCGGCATTACTGCGCCGCAATCTGCTGATCTACGGCCTGGGCGGAGTGATCGCGCCGTTCCCCGGAATCTGGATCATCGATCAAATCGTACACGCCCTCAGGTGGGCTTAGGAGATCTCTATGTGGCGTCAAATGCTTCCCGGCCTTCGTATGACACTGGTCATGACCGTTCTTACCGGCCTGATTTATCCCGGAGTCGTCACCGGCTTGTGCCAGTTACTGTTCCCGAAGCAAGCCAACGGCAGTCTCGAAATGAAGGATGGTAAAGTCATCGGGTCCACGCTCATCGGCCAGAACTTTACCAGGCCCGAATATTTTCAGCCCCGTCCATCCAATGCCGGCAATGGCTATGACGGGACGGCGTCCGGCGCATCGAACCTCGGCTCTACCAGCAAGAAACTGGTCGACCGCGTCGCCGCCTCGGCCGATAAATTTCGCAAGGACAATCCTGACTTCTCCGGCACCATCCCCGCCGATCTGCTGACCTCCAGCGGCAGCGGCCTGGACCCGCATCTGAGTCCTGAATCGGTCGATGCGCAAGTCGAGCGCGTGGCCAAAGCCCGCGGCGCCAGCCCGCAAGACATCCGAGCCCTGGTCGCCCAAATGACCGAAGCCCGCGACCTGGGTTTCCTGGGCGAACCCCGTGTCAACGTTCTGCGCCTCAATGAAGCGCTGGACGCGCGCTTCGCCCGCAAGTAATCTGGATATATGAAATACGTGGGAGCGTTCGCGCTCCTCAGTGCAGCCTGCGTTTGCGCGCAATCGGATAATTCGCCGCTGAAGCCGCTCGCTTTTCTCGAAGGAACGTGGGAAGCGAAAACGCAGCAGGGATCGGCCGGGGCGACGGCGGGCGGAACGTACACTTTTGTGAAAGAACTGGGCGGCCACGTCCTCGCGCGTCATGGCGCTCTGTCGGATTGTAAGGGGCCTGCTTCCTTCGATTGCGACCACGGGGATCTGCTCTATGTTTATCAGGACGACTCCACACTCAAAGCCATCTATTTCGATAACGAAGGGCACGTGATCCACTACAAGGTAGCGGCATCCAGCGGCGCCGTGGAGTTCCTGTCGGACCCTTCGAACTCCGGTCCTCAATTCCGCCTCGCCTATGAGCGGAAGGACTCGGTCATGTCGGGAAAATTTCAGATGCGGATGCCCGGTCAGACCGAATGGAAGTCCTATCTGGAATGGAGCGGGGCAAAGAAGCCTTAGGCTATCTTGCCAGCCGCCATTTGGTTCGCGTGTAAGCGATGCGGAACCCTTTGCGTTCGGCATTGCGCTGGGATTCGCCGCCCACCTCCGCCACCATCATGGCTAAATCGCACCCATGGTCGAAGGCGTAGCGCATCCGCTCCTCGAGCAGCGCTGCTTGCAGCCCGCGCCGACGCATCTCAGGAACGGTAGCCCCGCCGGCGAACAAAGCGAGGCCATCGTGGATCGACAGTGCTCCGGCCGCTCCGGGCTCGCCGTCAATTTCAGCCAGAAAACACGGAGAATCCTCCCGCGCTGCGCAAATAACGCCGAATTCCACCTGTCCATGCCCCCATCCGCGAGCGCTCACATCGGCCCATCGTTTCCCTTCTTCGGGAGCCGTGACGCGCACTCTGATATGCGGCGGAGCCTCCGCAGCAGGCTTTTCGACCAGTTGGTACATGACGCTACTGATCTCGATGGGCCTGAATTGCCGCGCACAGAGCAGACTGAGCGCAGCGACCCCTGCCAGCGGGCTCACTTCCAGATCCACCTGCGCTCCGCGGTCGAGAAAAAACTTCTCGATCACGTCGAGCGAGCCCGCGCTCAGTTCCTCGAAGATGCCCAGCCCGAACGCCTGCGTAACCGGCGAGTCGATCCCGTCGAAGACCGCGAATGCGCCCGCGCACTCCATCCATTCGGCACCGCGTTCAGGAAAAAGACGGCGCCGGACCTGCGCGAATTGAACGCACGCGTGCCCTTCCGTCCGCTCCAAACGTCGAGACAGTGCAAGATCGGAAAAGAGCATATCCGTTGGTTATGATATACCGCATGGCAAACAAGTTCGGCTCAGATATACTGATTCAGTCGGAAGACCCGGAGAAGGCGGCCGCTTTCTATGTGAAAGAGCTCGGATTTGAGGTCACGGGCGAGACGCCTGACATGATCAGCCTGGAAGGCGATCGCATCAGTCTCTTCATTGAGCGGGGTCCGGCGCTGGGTCCTGTGCTGGAAGTGACGGTGGCCGATGTCGAAGAGGCCAAGGCACGGCTGACGAAGGCCGGATGCGAGATCGTCAAGGACGAGCCGGATTTTCCGCGCTGCTATGTAAGGGATCCTTTTGGGCTGATCTACAACATCAAGAGCTGACGCGCCGCGCTATCCTCAAAATATGCCCGACTCAGAACGCCGCCGGCCTGATCCGGATCGCCTCCTTAAACAAGTCGAGGCTGAGGAGCGCAATACCTCGCGCGGCCATCTCAAGATTTTCCTGGGCTACGCCTCCGGCGTCGGGAAATCCCTGCGCATGCTCGATGAAGGCCGGCGCCGCAAGTTGCGTGGGGCGGATGTTGTCGTCGCCGCGACCCAGGCCTGCGCGTCGCCGGACGTCCAGAAAATCCTCGATAGCATGGAAGTGATTCCGCCGCTCATCGTCAACGGCGTTCCCGCCATCGATGTCGCCGCGCTGCTGCATCGTCATCCCGCGGTCTGCCTCATCGACGGACTGGCCTATCAAAATCCTCCCGGCAGCAAGCATCCGCATCGCTGGCAGGATGTGGAGGAGCTCCGCGCGGCCGGCATTGCCGTCGTCGCCTCCATCAACATTCAGTACATCGAGGAACGGCAGCGCGAGATCGAAGCGATTCGCGGAAAAACCGTCAGCGATTCGGTGCCGGAATCGTTTATCCAGACCGCCGACGAAATTGAAGTCGTCGACGCCACACCGGAATATTGCGCCGCCCGGTCCATTGAAGGCGATGAGCAGCGGCAGCTTTCTGAGCTTCGTGAGATCGCCCTCGTGCTGGCCGCCGACGTGGTCGATCATCAGCTCGAAGAATTTCTGCATCACCAGGGCGGCTCGCAGATTTATGGTGCGCAGGAACGCATTCTGGTCTGCGTCACACCGCGGTCGAGCGCGAAGGAAATGATCCATCGCGCCCGCCGCCAGGCCGACCGTTTCCACGGCGATCTCTATGTTGTCTACGTCGAACAGGACAACTTGAATGAGGCCGACCAGCGTCTGATCCGGGAGAATCTGGATTACGCCCACCAAGCCAAGGCGCGGGTGGAATTGCTGACTGGAGAAGATGCCACTGAAGCCATTCTCGATTTCGCCGCCCGGCACGGTATCACCCAGATCTTTGTCGGCCACAGCAATCAGACTGGATGGACCAGCCGCCTGCGGGCGAATCCGGTGGAGCGGCTGATCATGGAAGCGGACGGGATCGACGTCAGAATTTTCCCCAATGAGACGGTAAATGCCTGATCGCGCGAAGGGCAAGCTGAGGATTCTTTTGGGCTACGCCGCGGGTGTCGGCAAGACGTATCGGATGCTCGAAGAAGCGCAGCAGGCCAAGCGCGCCGGGCGGGACGTGGTCGTCGGCTACTTCGAGCCGCATGGGCGCAAGGATACCATCGCCCAGACCGAAGGCCTCGAAATTGTCCCCCGCTGCCGGATCGATTACCGGGGACGCGAGTTTGAGGAAATGGATACCGCCGCGATTCTCCGCCGCAACCCGGAGGTTTGCGCCGTGGACGAATTTCCGCACACGAATATTCCCGGCTCGCCGCGCGCCAAGCGCTGGGAAGACGTGATGGTGCTGATCGATGCCGGTATTGACGTGCTGACCACCATGAACATCCAGCACCTCGAAAGCCTCAACGACCAGATTCGCGACATCACCGGTGTCGCCGTCCGCGAAACGATCCCGGATTGGGTGGTCAAGCAGGCGGAGGAAGTGGTGCTGATCGATCTCCCGCCGCGCGCTCTGCTCAATCGTTTGCAGCGCGGCGTGATCTACGGAACAGATAAAGCACAGCGCGCGCTGGAGAATTTTTTCAAGGAGCCCGCGCTCGCCGCGCTACGCGAAATGGCCCTCCGCCAGACCGCGCATGAAGTCGAGATTCGCCAGGGCGAGGAAAACGTCCGCTCCCACCATAGCGAGCCGGAGGTGCGCGAACGAATTCTGATCCACGTCACCGAATCCGCCGCCTCCATAGGCTTGATCCGCAGAGGCCGCCGTGTCGCGGACTATCTGAAAGCCGATTGTTTCGCCGTCGGCGTCACGCCCTCGCCCGATCCAGCCGCGCTCGAACAACATCTCGAATTCGCCCGTAAACTTCATATCGAGACCCGGGTGCTCGAAGGTCAGAACGCCGCCGAAACATTGGTCGATTTCGCGCGGCGCAACTCCGTCACGCAGATCTTTCTCTCGAAACCGCCCAAGCGCCAATTCGCGTTTCTAAGCGCGCGAAGCGTCGCAATGGATGTGGTGCGCCTGGCCAAAGACCGGCAAGTGACGGTCGTAGCGGAGCGCAGGCAGTCCAGCTAGTCTTATGCAGGCGGATGCTCTTCCGGCTCCGCCACAGCCACCGGCGTGGATGCCGGCTGCGCTGAGAGTCCCAGGCCAAGCGGCCCATTCGACGCGTCCCGAGCCTCCTCGTGAATCGCCTCCACATGCGCGTCATCGAACTTCTTCTTCTCGTCCTCTTCCTTCGGCGTGTAGTAAGAGTGATAGTAGGTGTATTTGCTGTACAGCTCGCCGCGGCGTGCGCCATTCACCACGATGCCGAGCACGTTGTTGTTACACAACGACTGCATCGCGCGCGTCACCGAATCGATGGTCGTGTGGCCGATGCGGACCACCAGCAGCGTCCCGTGGCACAGCGTCGACAACAGATTCGCGTCGGCCGCGAACAGCAGCGGAGGACTGTCGAGAATGATCCAGTTGAACAGCGTCGGCAGACGATCCAGCATGTGCTTCACTTCGCGCAGATTTAACAGCTCAAGCGGATTGATCACCGCCTCGCCCGCGGGCATGATGTAGAGATTGGTGCCCGCCACTTTGCGCATAGCCTTATGGAGCGGTACGCGGCCCAGCAAATAGTCGGTAATGCCGGGGCTGCGGTCGATGCCGAACAGCGTGTGTACAATCGGCCGCCGGAAATCGAAATCCGCCAGCAGTGTCGTGTTTCCCGCCAGGTGCGCCTGCGCCAGCGCCAGATTCGCCGCTGAGAGCGACTTGCCTTCCGCCGGCGAAGGGCTGGTCATCACCACGGTGTGAATCGGCTGGAGCGTCTTCATGTGGTTCAGCCGCGTCCGCAGAGTGCGGAATTCTTCCATCGGCGCTTCATGAGGCCGCGCGACATCGATCAGCAGGGAGTCTGTGGCGGCCCGGAAAGGGATCTCCTCCACCTGTTCCAGCAGGTTGGCCAGATTGGGGCCATGGTCCTGATTCACGGCTGTCGCCGCGGCGCGGGCGTCCGCGTTCACACGCGAAACCGGCGGCGATAATAATCCCGCCTGTTCGGCGCGTCGCAATGCATCATGTACACGGCTCATAATATTTCCAGCCTCAAACTTTCGTTACGTAGTAATACACAATCGACCCGGACATGATCACCACCGCCGCTAGGGACGCGGTCGTCCATCCCAGCCATGCCAGACGCTTGCGGCGTCGCACCACGAAATCGTTCTCCAGCAGCGGAATGCTGCCCAGAATCGCCATTTGCGTATAAGCCCGCACGTCCTTCAAATTCTTAAGCGACGTGTCCTTCATTTCGAGCGCGCCGGCAATGATCACGCCCAGCAGCAAGCCGATGCCGGCGCCGATGGAGATAATCATCGGACGCTTCGGATCCGTCTGCGTGATGGGCAGGGAAGCGGGGTCCAGCGATTCCAGCGTCTCGCCTTGTTTGCGCCCTTCCATTTCCTGCGCAATCTGCGCCTTCTGCAAATTCTGGTCCAGACCGACGTATTTATTGCGGGCAATTTCCTTTTCCCGCAGAAGGTCTCCATATTCGCGCGCTCCGGCCGGAACCGTTTCGACGCGGCCCGCGTACATCTTGATCTGGTCGTTGATGCGCGTCATTTCCTTGTTGTATGCCGCTATTTCCAGATCTTTCGCCTCGATATTCGTTTGCAGGGTCCGGATTTTGTTATCGAAATCGCGCAGCTCGCGCGCCTGGAGCGGATTCTGCACCTTCGGCGCAGGCGCCGCGGTGGCGGTTGCCGACTCCGTCTTCTTCGTCGCATCTTCCTTCAGCAAGTCGTCCCGCCGCTGTTTAGCGACGGCAAGCCGGCCCCGCTGCGTTCGCACGTCAGGCCAATCTTCTTTGTAATGCTGCAGCAGCAGGTCTAATTGCGTTTGCAGCATCGTCACTTCGCGCTCCGCTTCCGCCAGCTTGTCGTTCTTTTCCTTGAAGGCCTGGGTTTGCTGCTCCATCGGCTGCTCTTTCGCGACCGCGTTTTGCCCGTCTTTCAAAATCTGGATCTGCGATTGCATCTGCAACCGGTCCTGACCGTCGCGGCTGATCTGGCTTCCCAGGATGCTCAACTGAGTCTGGTAGGATTGCATCTGCCGCAGGTTCGAATCCATCTGGTCCGGGAGCCGGCCATTATTCGCCGTCTGGAATGTCTGTAGTTTAACTTCGATCTCGTCCAATTCCTTCTTCGCCGTTTCCATCTGAGTCTTTAGGAAGTCTGTCGTCGCGTAGGTCGCGTTCGAGCGGTTTCGGATATTCTCGTCGATGAACCTGCTCTGGAGGTCCTGCACCACCTTCTGCGCCAGATAACGATTTTCGTAGGAGAACGATATTGAAAATGCCGGCACCGAGTGGTGCTCTCCTCCGCCGGCCATAGCCGAGACCTGGTTGATCTTGATCTTGTTGGTCTTCATGTCCTCGACCAGATCTTCGATCGGCACCTGGGTCCGCTGCTTCGGATAAAGGCCGAATGTATTGATGATATTCGTCAGCACCGCGCGGCTCAGAATCGTCTGCGCCATGGAGCTCAGTCGTTCCGACATCTGCTGGTTGACCGCCGCCTGCACCATCTGCTCCGGCACCTGTTGCGGCACGATTCTGATGACAGCAACGGAGGTGTAGCTGTCCGGCCACATATAGACGCCGACCACGCTGACCACCAGCGTCAATAGAAATGGCCCGAAAATCCAACCTTTATGCCGTCGGATGATGTCGATATAATCCTCGACATCCAGTGCCCTTCTTGAAATACTCGTCCCCTCGGTTGGCTGCATTGCGTTTGTGACTCCTTGCTCCCGCTTGAAAACTATTTAACGTAAATCGTGTCGCCCGGCTCCAGGAAAATGTTCTGTTCCAGGTGCTTGCCCTTCAACACGTCGTTGTAATTGAACTTGATTCGCTCCGTGCCGCGAATGATGATGATCTTTTTGGTATTCGCAAAATCCTTAAATCCCACCGTGCTCAGCGCGTCGAAAACCTTGGTCGGCAGAACCAGCGGATACGGCCCCGCGCGCAGCACTTCCCCCGCCACCGTATAGCGCTTGCTATTCACCTGGGCAACGGTGACCTGCACATCCGGACTATTGATATAAGTGGAAAACGCCTGCTTCAACTGCGCCGCGAGCCGTTCCGGCGTCAGTCCCGCCGCCTGCATGTCTCCAATTAACGGTTTAGTGATCTTCCCGTCCGGCCGCACGCCCACCGCTCCGGTCAGATCCGGTTCGCGAAAAACACTGATCATCAGAACGTCTTCCGCCCCGATGACGTAGGTTTTGGGATCGATCGGCGCTCCCGTGTTGTCCGCTGTCACGCTATTCGGCAGCGTCTTGGGCGCCTCGGGTGGTTTTTCAGGCGGAGGGGTCTGCTGCTGCGCCGGGGTCTGCCCCGCCATGGTTGCGCACGCGATCACAAATACTGGTAGACATAGTGCTAGTCTTTTGGGCACAACTGGCAAGGTTCCTCCTCCGAAAACAGCAAACCACTTTGTATTGTACACTGTTCGCCACATCTTAGATCTGGTCCTGTTACTATTTATGAAACAACATTTTGCGAGGGCTGTCCAGTTACCTTAGTACCCTGACTTTCGATCATGAAACACCCTACACCCACCCGCTACTACCTGGCTAAGACCGAGCCCGCCGTCTACTCCATTCAGGATCTCCAGCGCGATAAAAAGACCCTCTGGGACGGCGTCGTGAATCCCCAGGCCGTGCGCGCTATCAAGGATATGCAGCCCGGAGACCGGGTCTTCATCTACCACAGCGGCGGAGTCTCCGCAATCGTCGGCCTTGCATTAGTACTATCGGCTGGTCGCCCCGATCCCAAGAATCCGAAATCCGCCGTAGTCGACCTCGAATTTCTCGCGATTCTCGATTCTCCGGTCACGCTCGCCGAAATAAAGCAGTCGAAAAACTTCGACGATTGGGCGCTCGTCCGCCAAAGCCGCCTCTCGACCATGCTCGTTCCCGAGAAATTCGTGTCTTGGCTCCGAGAAAAATATCCCCAAGCGGGGATCTAGCGCTATCCCGGTAATACTCCGATCATAAGTTGGATGATGCAGACTTTCGCCTACGAAATTGCAGCCGCATTTTTCCTGGCAGCGATCTTTATGGGCGGAGGTTTTCTGCGTGGATTCTTTTCTCCCGAAATTCTACGCGCCTTCAGGCTTGCCGCCCTCGGCCTTATTTTGACGGCCGCCGGAATTTGGATCTATCACAACCTCGGCTCGCAGCCGGCGCCCGCGCCCGTGCAAGCGATTAACCCGGCCCTCGACCCGGCAAAGCTCGCGCAAAAAGCCAAACGTGCCGCAGCGCAGCGGGAAGCCGATCGCAAGGCGGTCGCCCGAGCGACCTCGGAGGATGCCGCCCAACCCGACATCCCAACCCACATCGTGGTTGGCGAGATCGCCGCCCCACACCAGCCCCCGAAAAACATCACAATGGAATCGTGAAATCAGTAGGCCGAGCGCTGCATATTGTCCCAATAACGAAGCCTGAATAGA
>Ga0116129_1000403_pt1 | contig 28773 bp, 27 predicted proteins | sample June2015DPH_17_2_FD_89732 | JGI IMG/M metagenome (GOLD analysis project Ga0116129, IMG submission 89732) | Peatland microbial communities from SPRUCE experiment site at the Marcell Experimental Forest, Minnesota, USA - June2015DPH_17_10 | ecosystem: Environmental > Terrestrial > Soil > Wetlands...
AGCCGGTCGAGCTCACTTCGAAAATGATGACCGCCAACCTCGCGGTTTCGTTCCTCGGGTTCATCGTCCTCTACAAACTGATCCCGCTCTTTTTAGCGACTACTCTCGGTCATCACGTTCCCGCCTTATCGAGCCGCCTTGCCGTCAACATCTCCGACGGCGTCATCCGCATGGTGATGTTCTTCACGTTCCTGTTTCTCCTTTCGCTGATGCCGGACATGCGGCGCGTGTTTCAGTATCACGGGGCGGAGCACAAAGTGGTGTTCAATTTCGAATCCGGCAAACCGGTCAACGTCGCTAACGCGCAGAAGTTTGTGACCTTCCATCCGCGCTGCGGCACCAGTTTCCTGTTTGTCGTCCTGGGCATCGCGATGGTCACCTACGCGCTGTTGCCCATCGACGGGTTCTGGATGAAATTTGTCGCCCGTATCGCCTTGTTGCCGTTAATCGCCGGGGTCAGTTACGAAGTCATCCGCTTCGCCGCGCGCCGCCAGGGGACCTTAATGTCGGTGCTGACGCTGCCGGGTTTGTGGCTGCAACGCATCACCACCAAACCGCCGGACGACGCGCAGGCCGCGGTCGCGATCCATGCTCTCGAAGGTGCCATGGCGCTCGAAGCCAAACAGGGCGGCGAATTGGTGATCGCCTGAGGAACTCCACCAAACCCCAACCCTAAGGAAGGGGTGTTTTTAATCAGCGGCGAAAAGTTTTCTTTTGCATCTAACTAATTAACCCGAATGCAATACCAGCAAAAACTCGACGACATTGAACGCCGCTTCGACGCGTTGAACGCCCAAATGGCTGACGCGGAGGTGATCAACGATTCAGCGCTCTATCGCAAGGTGTCCAAATCGCACAACGATCTGGCCGAAATTGTCGCTAAATATCGCGAATGGAAGGAAGCTTCGCGCAACCTTGCCGAGGCTCGTCCGATGCTCACCGAGTCTGACCCAGAGCTTCGCGCCATGGTCCAGGAAGAAGTCGCGAAACTGGAGCCTGCCATCACCAAAATTGAAGAGGAGCTGAAGATCCTGCTGCTGCCGAAGGATCCGAATGACGAAAAGAACGTCGTGCTCGAAATCCACGCCGGCACCGGGGGCGACGAAGCCACGCTGTTCGCCGCCGAAGTTTTCCGCATGTATGGACGATTCGCGGAGACGCTTGGCTGGAACGTCGAGGTCACCTCATCGAGCGAGTCTTCCGTCGGCGGATTGAAGGAAGTCACGGCGCTCATCAGCGGACACAAAGTTTATAGTCAGATGAAGTATGAAGCCGGCGTCCACCGTGTGCAGCGCGTTCCGGCCACCGAGCAGCAGGGCCGCGTACACACCTCCGCGATTCGCGTCGTCGTGCTGCCCGAAGCGGATGAAGTTGAAATCAATATCGACCCCAAAGATCTGCGCGTCGATACGTTCTGCTCCTCCGGCCCCGGCGGCCAGAGCGTCAATACCACTTATTCGGCCGTGCGCATCACGCACCTGCCCAGCGGCGCCATCGTTTCCTGCCAGGACGAGAAATCGCAGATCAAGAATCGCGCCAAGGCGATGCGCGTCATGCGTTCGCGCCTCTATGAACTGGAAGTGCAGAAGCAGCAGGAAAAAATCGGCGCGGAGCGAAAGACGATGGTCGGTTCCGGCGACCGCTCGGAGAAAATTCGCACCTATAACTTCCCGCAAAATCGGCTCACCGATCATCGAATCGGCCTGACGCTCCACCAGCTCAATCTGGTGATGGAAGGCAAGCTCGATCAGATTGTCAACGCCTTAACCAGCCACTTCCAGGCCGAAAAGCTGAAAGGCGATGGCAACGACGGCTTAGTCCCGGTTTAACACTGCTTGACCCTTCAAACTGCTCTCCTCCAGGGTCAGAAACTATTCACCGATGCTGGAATTTCAGCACCGCGCCTCACTGCCGAGGTCCTTCTCGCGCACGCCATCGGATGCCGGCGATCCTGGCTATTTGCCCATTCCGACGAGGAGTTACGGGAGCTGTGGTGGATCCATTACGGCCGCTATTTGCACCAGCGCCTTTCCGGCACACCGACCCAATACATCACCGGTACTCAGGAATTCTACGGACGCGATTTTCGCGTCACGCCAGACGTCCTGATCCCTCGTCCTGAGACTGAGCATGTCATCGAAGCGGCGCTTAAACATCCGGCAGCCAATATTTTGGACATCGGAACCGGCTCCGGAGCCATCGCCGTTACCCTCGCTCTCGAAACCAAAGCTCGCGTCGTCGCGACGGATATCTCAACGGCCGCGATTGCCGTCGCGAAACAGAATTCACTCCGCTTCGACGCCGCGGTCGATTTCATCGAATGCGATCTGGGCTCCGCTCTGCGCAGCTCCGGCTTCGATCTGGTTGTCTCGAATCCTCCCTACGTCGCTGGGACCGACCGCGCCACGCTCGAACGCGAAGTTCGCGACCATGAGCCTGGGCTCGCACTTTTCGCCGGCCCCGACGGACTCGCGATTTATCGCCGCCTCATCCCGGAGGCCGCGCGATTATTGAAACCGGGCGGCCGCCTGATCCTTGAACTCGGGTACAACTCGCTCGACCCCGTTCGCCTGATGCTCGACGACCGCTGGCGCGATCTCCAAATCGTCCACGATCTTGCCCAAGTTCCCCGCGTACTCTCTGTTTCCCGTATTTGACTTTGACCGCACCCGTCGGCTCCGCGGATGAGTCAAGCTGCCGCATTTCGCAATCGCGCGGGATTTTCCCAGGCGAAATTGAGTTGCGGTGAGCGACATTTCCCGGCAGATTTGTTCCGCATCCTGGTCCCGGTGGTAGAAGCGAATCAGAATTTCCTGATCGCGGGCCGGCAAGCTGGCGATCACCTGCCATACTCCGTCCACCTTCTCCCGCAGCGCTGCACGCGCTTCCGGAGATTGGTTGAAAGGCGCCGATGGCTCTGGAGCCGAATCGATCGATACCAGCCTCTTGCGCCGCAGCATCGCTCCCCTGATGTGCAGCGAGACACGCCGATGCGTTACCGTCCTCACAAAGCTCATCAGGCAGGATGGATCGCGAATTTCCCCCGCTCGGATCGCCTCCAGCACGATTACCATAATCTCGTGTACATGGTCCTCCACCGACTGTGGATCGACACTGCGGAAGAGCGTGCCACGCGCGCTTTTTGCAACCGCCTTATATAATTCTTCGAGGCTGCCCTCGTCTCCGGTTCGAACTCGTGACACGAGTTCGCCCCATTGTGCGGAAATTTCCGCAGTGATTCCGACTATCACGGCGACCTTTGTTAGCAAATTCATGGCCAACAAGGGATAAGGGCCGCAAAATCATCCTAGGCTGCGTATGCCAAAAACCTTACGCCATTCTAATTCGAGGTGGTCACTCGCCGGGTGACCAAATAAGGTCAATTGTCAAATCTGCGCTTATGGCAGGTCGAACCTCACCCGCCGGTCGCGGTTGATTTGCTCGCTGAATCGTCGGTCGACACTCGCGAGCGGTGCCCGCAGCACCGCACCACCCTCTTTGGGCGTCCATTCGATCTGATCGCCCACCACATGGAACGATTGCGCCGCGCGAATGTTATGATCCGTAAACGCGATCAGGTAGTAATCCGCCTGCCAGTAATAAGAGCTCGTGGTGGTAGCCGCCGGAGCCGCTGGCGCCGCGTAGGTCACCGCCGGCGCTGGGGTATACGCCGGAGCGTACGCTGGATAAGCAGGCGCGGCGTAATAATACGGATCGTAAGCGTAAGGACTGTAGTAACCGGCCCCGTAATAATACGGATATCCATAGCCATAGCCAAAACCGTAACCTAATCCGAAGCCTAAACCGAAACCAAACCCCGGGTAATAGCCTCGAAAACCACCGCCGTAATAGCCACCGTAACCGCCACGGAAGCCGCCTCCATACCCGTAGCCGCCACCACCGCGAAAGCCTCCGCCTCCGCCGCGAAAGCCACCGCCGCCTCCACCGCGTGGACCTGCCATCAGGGAAAGAGAAAAAAGGGAAGAAACAATCAGAACAGATCGAAGGAGTTTCACTGCTCGTACCTCTCTGACTAGCAGATTACTCCCGATTCCGCCCCCGCGCAAGCGCCCTATTTTTCGGGCTGATCGTAGCTGCCGATCTTGCGGATCCAGATGTTGCGATAGTGCACCGGAGTATTGTGATCCTGTAGCGCCAGCGGCGCCTCCGCCGCCTGCGCCGTATAATGCGCCAGCTTCCGATGCATCGTGGGCCCCAAAATGGACTGATGATTCTGCACCAGCACTCCATTCAGGATCACCGTCACATAGGCCGGTTTCAGCACTTTGTCGCCTTCCAGATGCGGCGCCTCGAACATGATGTCGTAAGCCTGCCACTGCCCCGGAGGACGCGTCGCATTTACCAGCGGCGGCAACTGACCGTAAATCGCTCCCGCCTGTCCGTCCGCATAGGTGGGATTATTATACGAATCCAATACTTGAATCTCAAACAGGCTCATTAAGAAAATCCCACTGTTCCCGCGCGATTGGCTCGAAAACTTCACCTCCACCGGCGTTGCCCATTCGACGTGCAACTGGCAATCGCCGAACGATTCCTTCGTCACTAGGCCGCCATGCCGCGCATCGACCTCGAAATATCCGTCGCGCACCGGCCATGTCGGCGGAATCAGCTTGCCATCCTTGCCCTGTTGCATCCACTTCGACAGATCCTTGCCGTCGAACAAAATTTCCGCGTCCGAAGGCGCCGCCCCCGGCACCGCTCCCGGCGTGATCACATGGGGATGCGGACGATCCGGATCGTGAACATGCCACTTTCCATCCGGCAGCATCGGCGTGTCTTTGTATCCTAAATCAGTATTTTGCTGGGCCAGCGCCGCCAGTACGCACGCGGTAACCGCGATCGCTAATTTCGTAGTCATAATGATTTATGCTTCCTCGGAACGGGCGATTTCTGTTGGCCTTCGCCGTTCTCGGATTATTGTACGCCTCCCAACAGCCCTTCCGGCAGTATCCCGGCCAGGAATATGCGAATTTCCCGCTCCCTCCCGATTGGTCCGAGAAAACCGAGTGGGTCTTCGCCCGCCTGATGTATCCTCCCCATCCGACCATTGGCCTCATCCGCACCCGCGGACCGTGGCAAAACGGCTGGGCCTCCTGGACCAACGATTATCCGCGCGCCGACCGCCATTTCACCGTCGCCATGCGCCGCCTCACTCGCATTCACGTGCGCTCCGTCGAACAGCCCGTCAACCTCGACGACGGCGACGATGTTTATAACTACCCCTGGCTCTATGCCGTCCAAGCCGGCAGTATGAATCTCACTGACGCCGAAGCCTCCAAGCTTCGCGACTACCTGCTGCACGGCGGTTTTCTCGTGTGTGACGATTTCTGGGGCACCCTCGAATGGAGCAATTTCGAGCGCAACATGCACCTCGTATTTCCCGACCGCGCCATCGTCGAAATTGAAGACGCCGACTCCGCCTTTCACACCGTCTTCGATCTTCAAAAGACCCCGATCCCCGGCGAATGGTCGCTCCGCAGCGGACGACCTTATCGCAACGACGGCGTCGATCCCCATTGGCGCGCCATCTACGACGATCAAGGCCGCATGATGGTTGCCATCTGGTTCAACATCGATACGGGCGATTCCTGGGAGTGGGCCGATTATCCGGAATACCCCGAACAATATTCCGCCTTAGGAATCCGCATGGGTATAAACTTCATCGTCTATTCCATGACGCACTGAGCAGGCGTTACTTCGCCGCGTTCATATGCGGACGATCTTCCCCATTCGCCACCCCATCCACCAGGCTCGAAAAGAACGCATTGAACTTCGCCGCCGCCGCGAAATCGATCGGCTGATTCAAATCGTCCGACGGACGATGATAGCGGTTCGCGTACCACTCCCTGTAAACCGCTTCCTCTGCCGACCCATTGTTATAACCGAAAATGAACGCCACCCCAGGAATCCCGTTGCGAATAAAGTTGTATTGATCGCTGCGTCGATACAGACCTCGCTCCGGCTCATGATCGCCCCGAATCACAATCCCCAGCGGCTCCGCGGCCTTCCTGACCGACTCCCCGAGCGTCGATTCCTCCAGCCCCAGCGTCGTCAGAATCTTCAGTGGAAAAATCGGCCGCAGATAATCCAGATTGATATCCGCGACAATCTTCTCCTTCGGAATCGTGAAGTGCGAAGTAAAATAATCGGACCCTAACAGTCCTTTTTCCTCGCCTGTAAACACGCAGAACAACAAACTTCGATGCGGCGCCAAGCCTTTTCGCTTGTAGTTCGCCGCCAATTCGATCAACTCCGCCACATACGCTGAATCGTCGAACGCGCCGTTGTAAAGGCCGTCCCCGTTCACCGGTTCGCCAAATCCGTAGCCATCGAGGTGCGCCGAAACCGCGACATACTCGTCCGCAACCGACGGCCACGACCCCGGCAGCACGGCGAGGATATTGTCCGACTTCAGCGACTCCACGTCCACCTTCAATTGCGCCCGGATTCTCCGCGTCAGTGGGAACGTCGGCAGAGGCTTCTTCGCCACTGCCAATTCCAGCAGCTCCGGAAATGTGTGGCCGGATCCTGCCAGCAGCTTCTCTGCCTCCGCCGAATTAAATCGCATCTGGACGCCTGCGCCCGCCGCGCGCTCTTTCCCCTCAATCGACATCGCTGTCGCGTATGCCACCGGCCAGCGCGCCGGTTCGATCGCTCGTGGATTATCGATCACCAGATTCCCCAGCACTTCCGTGTTTCGCGCACGTCCACCAGCGATCGAAACCGCGACCTTCCCTTTAAGATCGACTCCCGTAACATCGTCGCCCGCAAAAACCATCGCCGCGTCTATCGACGCCGGCATTCCCGCCCGCGGCGTGATCGTGATGTCCTGATAAATTCGCAGCGGGATCTGCGAATCGCCATCCACCAACGCAATCGACGACTGGTCCTTCCGTAGCCGCACCGCGCGCAAAGGAACGGACTGATAATATCCGTTCTCACCCGCCGGCTTCAGGCCCGCCTTCTCGAACTGCTCGACCACATAGCGCGCCGCCCGCCGATAGCCTTCGCTGCCCGTATCGCGGCCTTCCATATTGTCCGCCGCGAGAATTTTTACATGCGCCCACCATCGCCGCGTAGCCTCATCCGGCGCGTCCGCGGCCAACAAAATCATCACACTCAGAACCAGGAAAATCCGCATGATCTGTCGAGTATACTCGACACATGACCCGTCGCGATCTCCTCCGCGCCTCACTCGCGCTCACCATCCCGGCCTTCGCTCAAACCCGTAAGTGGCAGCTAGGCTACAACACCTATTGCCTCCGCTTTGAACGTTGGAACGACCGTCAGCTTTTCGACTACGCCGCCCGCCAGAAGCTCGACGCCGTCTTCTTGCAGGACTCGCTCGACCCCGGCGTGCGCGACCCCAAGCATTGGGCCGAGGTCCGCGCCTGGTCCAAAGACACCGGTACGCATATTGAAACCGGAGGCAGCGCTCTCACCGGCGCCGTGAATCCCAAAGGCCCTGAGGACCGCGCCAAAACCATCGCCGAGCTGCGCATGAATATCGCCCGCGCAGCCGCCATGGGATCGCCCATTGTGCGCACCCTCGTCGCCAGCGACCGCTATGCGCTGCCCGACGGCGCACTCGACCGGATCATTGAAAGCGCCGCCGGAGTCCTGCGCGAAGTTCGCTCCCAGGTCATGGACGCGGGCATCAAAATCGCCGTCGAGAATCATAAGGAGCTGCAAGCCTGGGAAACCCGCACGCTCATCGAGACCGCCGGTAAGGAATTTGTCGGCTCCTATCTCGATACCGGCAATCCCGTCTTCGTCGCCGAGGATCCCATGACCACGCTCGAAGAGCTGGGCCCCTACGCCGTCACTTTTCACCTGCGCGATTCGGTGGTCTACGAGGAACCCGGAGGCATCGCCGTGCAGTGGGTTCCTTTAGGCGAAGGCACCAACGATTTCAAAGCCATCGTCGCCCGCGCCGCTGAGATTCTCTCTCCGTCGGTTTATATCTATTGCAAGCCGATCACCGCGCGTCCACCCGTAGTTCTTCCCATCTACACCAACGAATTCTGGAGCAAGTATTTCCCGCGCGCCCGCTCCCGCGATCTGGCCCGGTTCATCGCCCTCGCCAAGCGAGGCAAGCCATACGATCAACCCCACGTCATGGAAGACGTGAACGGCCAGCGCGAAAAATACATGGAAGCCCTAAAAATCCAGCAACTCGATCACATGGAGCGCAGCCTCCAATATTGCCGCCAGTCCCTGGACCTGGGCGTCCGCTGGCGCGCATAAACCGTGTGCTTCAGCCGACCTTGAGGGGCCGCCATTTTAGGCGGCGCGACTGTGGCGATTCCCAAAGCCTCTGCGCTGAATTGTCACACAGCCTCCCACCCTCACAGTTCTGCCTAAGTTTATAACCCCATGCGTAAGCGTGGGGATTCCTCCCCTCCAAAAAAATGCGGCCCCCAGCCGAAGCCAGGAGCCGCACTTTTGCTCGATCTCTTAGAAGAAGTACCGCAGCGACAACTGAAGCGTGCGGGCCAAACCAGTCTTGCTGGTCACCTTACCGAAACTCGACGACGTCGGGTTTAAGCCCGGAGTGCTCCAGTTCGGATGGTTGTTGACATCGAACGCTTCCGCGCGGAACTGGAAGCCAGTCTTTTCGGTCACCGCGAACGATTTGTACAATCCCAGATTCCAGTCCTGGAAACCAGGCTGGTAGATGGAGTCGCGTACGCCCTTCTGAAGAACGAACGTTCCCGTTGCCGGCGGCGTAAAGATCGGCGCACCGCTGGAGGTGGTCGTCGCGAACCATTGGTTCGGACTCGCCGTGCTGTTGGAGAATTGCTTCAGCAGCGATGGAGTTTGCGCCATATTCCAGAACTGGCCTTCACTGCCGCAGCCGAAGCTGCCTTGCTCGCCGACGCCTGCGTAGTCGTTGCTGGTGGTGCCGATGCCGCAGGGCTGGCCCGACTGGAACTGATTGGCGCCGCTAAGCTGCCAGTTGCCGAGAAGCCTGTGCGCCATGCCCGTGCTGTTCTTGAAGATCGGCAGCGTGTACAGGTAGTTGAAAACCACCACGTTGCGCGAGTCGAATTCCGATGGTCCCCACAGGTTGCTGGTGTTGTAGGAATCCGGCAAAATGTCGCGGTAGTTGGAACCGCTATCGTCGCTCTTGGAGAGCGTATAGGAGAATCCGAAAGCAAGGCCGCTGCTGAAACGCCGGTTCCAGGAAACCTGGAGTCCGTTGTACATCGAAGTCGCCGTCGACTCTTCTTCCTGAATGGAAGCGAAGCCTTTGTACGGGCGCAGATAGTTCACATTTTCGCCCGGATTGTCCAGCAGCGCACCGACCGTCGGCTGATTGATATCGAATACCTGCGGCAGATGCAATCCGCGGCGTCCGATGTAGGCGACTTCCAGCACCGATTTCCACATCAGTTGGCGCTGGATCGTGGCATTCCACTGCCATGCTTCGGAAGGTTTCAAATGGCGCGCTTCCGTGGTTACCGTAATCGGCGCGGCCGTGCTGCTGTTCAGAGACGCGCCCGGATTGTCCACCGAAACGTTGTTCACCGTCAAAAACGGCTGGAACGGCGAATTTGCGCCCGGGAAGATGTTATCCCACAAGCCCATCCGGTTGACGAAGCGGCCGGCTCCCGTGCGCAGCACCGTCTTGTCGTTCAACGAATAGGCGATGCCGACGCGTGGCTGGAACTCCGTAAAGACGTCTCCGTAATAGTTCGGATAGCCGTGGAACAAGCTGTTGTAGGCGGGATTGCCGGCCTCCGTAATTCCGTGGCCCAGCGCATTGCTCGGCCAGGTATTGCCCGGAATCACCATGCCGTTATACTGGTTGCCCGAACCCACTGTCACGTTGCCGGTGGTCGGATTCACCGCAACCGCCTGGGCCGGATTGTACAGCGTGGGATCGAAGAAGATCTGATTGCCCCACAGAGCTTTGTAGGGAACCGTCGTCGTCATGCGCACGCCGTAATCGAGATGCAGCTTTTCGTTGATCTTCCAGGAATCCTGTGCAAATGCTTCATACAGGAAGCCTCGATAGTCCGTCTCCGCGCGCTGTCCGATTTCGGTGTAGCTATCGGCCAGTCCCAAAGCCAGATTGGCGATGCCCACGCCCGCCGTGGCGCCCAATCCGGTTCTCGCATCGGTGAACACGAAGTTCCCGTTCTGGTCGCTCGCGCCGCCCGGAACCGTGTCGACGTTGATCTGATCGCCGTCGTTTTCACCGGACCGCTCGAACTGCCCGCCGAACTTGAACTGGTGCTTGCCCCAAACCTTCGTCACCGTATCGGACAAAGTGTAAATCGGGCCGCTGGAATGCGACGGATAGGGTCCCGCGCTGAAGGAGTAAAAATTGGGGAGCGTGATCGAAGGAGCTTTCTCCTGTATATCCTTGCCCTGGGGCAGAAGATACGGATAATCGATGCCGAACAGGTTCCGGTTGAAGCCCGGAGCCGACGTGATCACCGGGATGTAAACGTCGTCGATACTGAGCGTGAAGCGCGCTTCATTGATCAGCGTCGGCGTGATGGTGCGCGTCCAGGCCAGCGAGTTCACCTGGTTCGGACGGTGGAATGCCTTCGGTGTTTCGTTGGTGCCCTGATCGAACGGATCCAGCTCATAGTATGCGAAATTCGTGCGCCGGAATTGAATGCGATCCTTGCTATCCGGCAGCATGTCCGAATTGATCGTTTCCTTGCGCTGATTTTCCGGCTGCGAAGCCTGCGCAATCCAGTTCTGATTGCCGCTGATGTATCCGGGCGTCGGCAGCGGATAAAGAGCAATAATTCCCTGCCCGTTCGGGCTCAGCCGGCTAGTCGGAATCACATTGCCCGGGAACGGCGTACAGGTCGATGCGCCCACCGATGGGCAGGTGGTCGGATCGTAAATCGTCTTCGGCGTGCTGTAGAAAATATTCGGGCTGAGCAATTCGCTGAAATTGCCATTGTGCATCAACTGCGTTGGAACTTCCTGAGTCTGCGTTTCCACGTTGCGGTAACGGACCCACTCTTCACCCACGAAGAAGAACCATTTGTTGCGGTCGCGGTCGAAAACCTTGGGAATGAAAATCGGGCCGCCAACGTTGAATCCAAACTGGTTGTAGCGGAAAGGCGAGGCGAAGTCGGTCGATACCGCCTGATTCCGGCTCCAGGTGTTCGCGTTCATGTCGGAGTTGCGCAGATATTCGTAAGCTGCGCCGTGGAAATCGCTGCCGCCGCCTTTGGTCACGATGCGGATCTGGCCGCCTGCCGTCCGTCCATACTCGGGAGCATAATCGGAAGTAAGCACCTGCATTTCCTGCGTCGAATCCACGTCCGGGACAGCGATACTGTCGCCGTTGGCGCGGGTGCGCATCGCTGGCGCGCCATCGAACGTGATCGTCGTTTCCTGAGTGCGGGCGCCGTTGACAGCATAACCGCCCGTTGTCAGACTGAAGCTGAAATCGCCCAGCGTCGTCGTGGTGTGCATGCCAGGCAGCAGCGTGGCCATGTAGATCGGATCGCGGCCGTTTAATTCAAGACCGTCAATCTGCTGCCGCGTTACATCTTTCTCGACTGCCGCCGAATCGGTCTGCAAAACTTGCGCCGAAGCGATCACTTCCACCGTCTCGGTCGCCGAGCCGACGGTCAGCGCCGCATCCAACCCTAACTGCGAGTTCGGATCCAGCTTATTGTGAACGCTGTCGAACCTCTTGAACCCCGAAGCCTCTACACTCACCGTGTAAAGACCGGGTTCGACGTTGGTGAAAACATAATAACCGCCATCATTGGTCGCGGTCTGCTGCCGCACACCCGTTGCCTCATTCCTCAATGTGACTTTAGCTTTAGGAATAACCGCGCCCGAAGGATCCTTCGCGAATCCCGCGATGGAACCATTATCGGACTGCCCGAACAGGGCAAAGCTGAACAAGACCAATAACACAAGACAATTCAAAAACCTCAACTTCCACATGGAACACCCCTCAGACGGTGAAGTAACTGCGTTTTAGTTAGTGTATGCCAAGTGGCGATAAAAATCCAACAATTTTTGATGAATTTGTTAATAAGTTAACGTTACCGTTGAATCCGGGCCGACCCGCCCCCCGCCAGCGCGCGGACCTGTTCGAGCGTCGCCATCGTGGTATCTCCCGGAAAAGTGGTCAGCAATGCGCCGTGCGCCCAACCGAGCTTTACCGCCTCTTCCGGCGATTCACCCGTCAACAATCCGTAAATGAAACCAGCCGCAAACCCATCGCCGCCGCCCACCCGATCGAAAACATCCAGCTCCGCCGTCGGCGAGACGAATGTTTTTCCATTCATCCACGCCACCGCGCCCCAACTGTGGCGATTGGTCGAATGCACTTCCCGCAGCGTGGTCGCAACTACCTTGATTTGAGGATGTTGAGCAATCACGTGCTCGATCATTGCAAAAAACGCCGAAGGATCGAGCTTCGATTTTCCCGCCGCAACTTCGGGTCCGGGAATTCCCAGGCCTTTTTGTAAATCCTCTTCATTACCCACCAAAACATCTACATTTTCCACAATCCGGGCGATCGTTTTCAGTGCGCCTCCGTGAATACTCCAAAGTTTTTCGCGATAGTTTAAATCAAAGGAAACAATGGCTCCGGCAGCTTTTGCAGCCTTCATTCCCTCGATGGTCAACTCGGCCGTGGTCGGGGAAAGAGCAGCAAAAATTCCCCCGCTATGGAACCACCGCAAACCGCCGGCAAAGATTGCTTTCCAATCAAAATCGCCTGGTTTCAAACGCCCGGCCGCTTCATTCGAGCGGTTGTAGAAAACCACCGGAGCGCGCACGCCTTGGCCGCGATCGGAATAGACCGTCGCCATGTTGGGGCCGTTTACGCCATCATGCTGAAAACGCTTGTAAAACGGCTTCACCCCCATGGCGCGCACACGCTCTGCGATTAAATCGCCCAGCGGATAATCGACCATCGCACTGGCCACGCCGGTCTCTAAACGGAAGCAATCAGACAGGTTGGCCGCGACGTTAAATTCGCCGCCGCTGACGTGGATATGGCAGTGCGTCGCTTTGCGCCAGGGAATGATTCCCGGGTCCAGCCGGTTCACCAGCGCGCCAAGCGCAAGAAAGTCCAGTCCGCCCGCGGGACGGATTTCAAAACCGTAGTTCATGTGTGATAATCCCCTCTTAATGTGCCAAAAACGTGCTCCGAAGAGGCCTTAAACGACCATAAAATTACACGTTATAGGACGTCGACGACACCCTGCCGCCGCGTCCGGTCCAGTTGGTATGGAAGAATTTTCCACGTGGTTGATCGACGCGTTCGTAAGTATGCGCGCCGAAAAAGTCGCGCTGGGCCTGTAACAGATTCGCCGGTAAACGAGCCGAGCGGTAGCCATCAAAAAACGCGAGCGCCGTCGAAAATGCAGGAGTTGGGACGCCGTACTGAATTGCCTGCACCACCGCCTGGCGCCACAAGCCTTGATAGCGATTCAAGACGCCGCTGAAAAAATCGTCGATCAGCAGGTTGGTGAGGTTCGGATTTTTATCGTAAGCTTCCTTGATCTTGCCGAGGAACCGGCTGCGGATGATGCAGCCTCCGCGCCACATCAGCGCGATGCCTCCGTAGTTGAGGTTCCACTTCTGCTCCTTCGCCGCTTCGCGCAGCAGCATGTAGCCTTGCGCATACGAAATCATTTTCGAGCAGTACAAGGCGCAGCGAACCCGCTCGATAAATTCCTTGCGATCCGTGGCCGGCTCCGGCGTGGGCCCGTTGAGGACCTTCGATGCGGCGACGCGCTCCTCTTTAATCGCCGAGATGCAGCGCGCGAAAACCGCTTCGCCGATCAGCGTGACAGGCATACCAAGATTCAGCGCGTCGATACCAGTCCACTTACCCGTGCCTTTTTGTCCGGCGGTGTCGAGGATTTTGTCCAGCATGGGCGCGCCGTCGTCGTCTTTTTTCAGGAAAATCTCGGCGGTGATTTCGATCAGGTAGCTGTCGAGTTCGCCTTTATTCCACTCCGTGAAAATTTCCGAAAGTTCTTCGACGCTCAAGCTGAGGCCGGTTTCAAGCAGGTCGTAAGCTTCCGAGATCAACTGCATGTCGCCGTACTCGATGCCGTTGTGGACCATCTTGACGTAATGGCCCGCGCCTTCTTCGCCCACCCAGTCGCAGCACGGCGTGCCGTCCTCGACCTTTGCCGCGATGGCCTGGAAAATTTCCTTCACATGGGGCCACGCTTCAGGATTGCCGCCGGGCATGATGGAAGGGCCGTGGCGTGCGCCTTCCTCGCCTCCCGAAACACCGGTGCCGACAAACAGGAGACCCTTGGCCGCCAGATCACGCGTGCGCCGATTGGTATCGGGATAATGCGAATTGCCGCCATCGATAATGATGTCGCCTTTTTCAAGATGCGGCACCAATTCTTCGATCACTTGATCGACCGTATCGCCGGCCTTGACCATCATCATGACGCGGCGCGGACGCTTCAATGCCCCGATCAATTCCTCCACGGTATGCGCGCCGACCACCTGCGTGCCGGCGGCTTCATGCTGAATAAAATCGTCGACCTTGGAGACAGTGCGGTTGAAGACCGCGACCTTGTATCCGTGGTCATTCATATTGAGGACCAGGTTCTGGCCCATCACAGCGAGGCCAATAAGTCCGATGTCACAACTTTCCGGTTGCATAGGTCCCTCCATTTTACTCATGGTGGAGGGCTGTGCGAATTTAACGTTGCTCAACTTGTCGTTTCGTTCGGCGGGTGAATTGTCGACTTGTGATTCTCAGAGACTTCGAAGAACCAGTTTAGGGATCATCCGGAAATGTCGTACATTTTCGGTGACCACTTCAAAGCCGAGATGTAAAGCGGTCGCGCCTATCAACAGATCCGCGAAAGGGAGGATTATGCCGCGCTCGGCTTCCTGACCGGAGATCAGCCCGGCTCGTTCGGCGATCTCGTCAGTGAGTGCATGCACCGTCACCGCCGCTCGGAGCTCCTGGACGAACATCTGGCGGCGCTGCCGTTGGGCGCCGGGTTTATTCCGTGTGTCAATTCAACAACCGTTACCGCTGCTAGGCCCACCACGACCTCTCCCCACGCGTTTTGCAGTTGCTCCAGGATTTCGGAAACGCTGTGTCCGCGCCGCTCTGCACTAACGAGCATACCGGTGTCGAGGATCAATCCCACGAAGGGGATTCCAGGGCTGCCGGTTGCGGACGATCTCCTCGGCTCCATTCTGAACTTTCTCCAGCACGGCATGGAGGTCGCACGCCAGATCTGCTTCGCTGATGTGGAGAACGGCCATATTCCGATCATACGTCTTTCTGGATGCGCCTCGCGAAAGGGGCTCAGAGGGGAACAGCAGGACATCCCCGGTTCCCTACTCACGGAGCAGAGGTGAGTAGGATTGAGGCCATGTTGCGAGGCGGCTCTGATAAAATACCGGTGATGAAGTATCGCGTTTATCTGGAGCCAGACCAGGAAGGCGTGTTTGTCGCGACGTGCCCGGCTCTTCCCGGCTGCATTTGCCAAGGCCAAACCCGCACGGAAGCAACCGCGAACATTCGCGAGGCGATCGCGGGCTATTTGAAAAGCCTTCGGAAGCACGATGACCCGCTGCCGGAGCGTTCATGAAAATCGCGCGTGTCCCCGTTTGCCGGTTCAATCGTCGAGGCACAAGCGGTCTCGTCCCGGAGAATTCCCTTCCCCAGCAAGTTCCCTGCCGAAGAAGTCTCGCCTTGGTTTAATTTATTTCCGAAATATTTAAGCATTAAGTTTGCCGTATTTCAATTTAAATAGTGGGCTATCGCAAAATAAAAGGTCTTGATAGCAGCGCGGCACGGGCGTATTCTCGGGTCTCAGCGGAAAGGGAAAAATAAATGTCGCGTTTGTTTTTCATAATTCCATTCTTGCTCGTCGTTAATTCGTTTGGCCAAACGAGCACTGTGGTTCCCACGCAAACTCTTCAGAATGCCTATTGGTCGACCGGAGAATTTCAGTCGACGGCACAGCTTCACAACAACCTGATCAGTAATCCCCTGACGGTTCAAACTGTCCTGCACACCTCTGGCGGTGCGCAAGTTCAGTTGCCGCCGGTGACGCTGCCGCCGCTCGGGAACGCGACAGTGAACATCAGCCAGCAGTTTCCAGGCCAAGCAGTGTCTGGGAGCGCCACATTCACCTACCAGCGAAGCTCCGGAGGAGCGCTGAGCGCTGAAATGTACGTGGCGAGCGACTCAGAATCCCTTTCCTTCACCATCCCCAGCACTGCCTCTGCCGTCCGATCGCAGGTCCATACACGTCACACCCAGCCTGTCATTTAACGGGACCACCGCACCACTGCCGAGCGTAACGATTTCACCCTATGGGGCGACGACCATATACGTGTCAGCGAGCAACGTAAAGTCCGGCTGGATAGCCAACGCGGTTGGCGGAATCACCGTGACCCAGGATGGGCCGGTGGGTGCCCTCAACACGGGGGGCTGGGTCGAGGATGACGCACTGGGGTATTCGACAACGATGACCTTCGCCGATCCAACCCGCACGGACAAGGCGCTGATGACGACGCAGGTTTTGGTCGGAGACGCCAGCCAGCTCGCCGAATTTTCATTGCAGGTGAACTCCAGCTTGTGATACGCAACTTCGGGACGACCCAAGTCGGATTCACCGGACAGGTGACATTCAGTGACAATCAAGGAGGAGTCATTCCGATGCCTTTGCAGCTCCAGCCCCTCGGCCCCAACGAGATCCGCCGAATCGACCTTAACGCCCTCAAGACGGGAGGGGGAGTGGTTGGCTCGTTCGCCACCGCTTCAATCGCGCTCAGCTACCGATCGACGCGTCTTCCGAGCCTGCTGGCCTCTTGAAAATCTCGATCGTGAACATGAAAGTGCCCTTGGTCATTGTCGCCAAAACCTCGGCCGATGTAGACTTTTCTGTTCAGCTCAAATCTCTGAGTGGGGCGCAGGTTAACCGAACTGAATATGGCAGAGATCTGCTGGCCAGAGAACGAGGCGGACGGCGTCTAATCAAGGCATTGAAGCCTAGTGAGAGCACTGCGGACGAACTTGATTTGAGCAAGATCTTTGACCTTCCACCGGGTGCTTATAGGGCGGTAGTCTCGCGCCAGGTGCTCGTCGGAACCACCGACGTATCACTGCAGGAGACAGTGACGTTTAACGTCCCGTAGGCGTGCGGTTGAAGGAATCGCCGGGACGAGCGAGACCGTCCGACAACACTTCTACCGGAAGATCGTTCGCCTGGCGACCATGCGCCTGATTTCTGATTCACCAATCTTTGTTTTCATCCATCAGCGCGGCTCCAAGGTTCTCCCAATTCAGGGGTCGGACTCGTCGGTCCCCGGTCCCCTCCGCTTACGGGTGAGTTGTGACCATTCGAGTAACTTTCATGAGTCGGCCGGCTTCCGCGCTCAAGCCGAAATCAGCGTTGCTCAACTATATTGTGAACAGTGTACGGTTCCAAATTTTTGAGTGTCTCGATCGCGTTCTTCGCAATACTGGGTGCGTACGCTCAATCGAAGCCGCGGGCCATCCGGTGGGAACGGGATCCGGCGTTGAGTTGGAGCGATTTCAAAGGGCGTGCCCCGCGCAACACGGGAGAGCCATCCGCGGAGACGGACACCGGCTTCCGCGTTCAGCTCGAATGCTTCGCAGACGCGTTGGATATCCGTGTGGAAGCGGAATTCTACCCAAGCACCTCATGGGTCAAGCCGGGAAGAAAATCGGCGGAATTGCTGCGGCATGAGCAGGGCCATTTCGACATAACGGAGCTCTATGCGAGAAAGATGAGAAAGGCGATCCGCGACGCGAATATCGGCTGTTCCAACGATCCAAAGGCGGAGGCGGCCGGAAAGAGAATTTTCGGGCAGCTTGATCGCGAATGGGAGAAAGCGGAGAAGCAATATGACGTCAATACGGGGGATGGGACGGATTTCGTGAGGCAAAAAGAGGAATCGGAAAGAATCGCGAGCGAGTTGGGAGAACTGAGTCGCTATCAGCGATGAAACTCGCAGGACGACTAAAACGCCTTCCCCTTTCTGTCATGGCGTGCTGGCGCCGGAATCAGTGGCGCTTCAGCAGGAGCGGCAGAGAGAGACCGCTTTGCTTCCACTCGCCTGTTATTTCCGTATGTTCGTGGTTCATCTTGCCGTCGAAGCTGCTTTCGAGCGGCTCGATTGCGAAATGTAGATCCGGCTCCTTGTAGGTCAGCTTGTCGATCGGGATCCCGGCCGCGGCTTGGTCCGGGCTGTCCAGGCTTGCGGTCCATTTGCCTTCGGGCGACTGTGAAATGTGCACGACCACACGCAGGCTGCCGCTGCCGGTATCGAGCTTTCCTTCCCAATCGCCGATGGCAGGCGAGTCTGAAGCCACGGCGCTGAAGGTCACCAGGGCCGCTAAAAATCCAAAGCGTAACGTCTTATACATGTTCATGGGGTAATTCTCCTTTTTGGTCATCGCCGGGTTGAAAAATGGATTCAATGGGTTGTTCGAAGAGCCGCGCGATGGCGAAAGCCAGCGGCAGACTCGGATCGTACTTCCCGGTTTCAATTGCATTCACGGTTTGGCGCGACACTTTGAGCTGGCCGGCCAGGTCTGCCTGGGACCACTCGCGTTCCGCGCGGAGGACTCGCAGCCGGTTCTTCATTTCATCGGTACCTCCAGGCTGAAAATGCGTAGGCGCCAACCCAGAGCAGCAGCATCAGGCTTCCCACCACATCCCATGGCGGGTTGCCGATTCCGGCTTGCGCGATGCCGCTGAAAACCGAAGTAATGACGAGAGTTAGCAGGAATGCAATGGACGCCGACTCAAGGCGGATGCGCTGTTGCATTTCGTCCATCTTCAGGGTCTTGCGCACCAGCGCCGCGAAGAAGAACAGGTACGGCAGAACCGGCAGCAGTCCCACCCAGCGCGGAGCTTCTGTGTGTTTGAGAAGCCATGTGACCAGGAGCTCGGTGAGAGCGGCAGCGACCGCCCACAGAAAGTCCGGGCGGGTGAAGCGGGAAGAAAACGTTCGTTTGGGAATCATTAAGACAGCTCCTCTTTACATAAAGTAAATCATACTTTACATTTTGTCAAGGATTATTTCGGCTGCGGGCAGCGTCCGGCCGTACTAACGCGCGACTGGTCACGGCGGTACGCAGGGGCCATTGTCCGGTCCTGCGGAAGGCCGCAATATCATTCCAGTGACAAGAAAATCCTTATGAGAAGTGCAAACAGGCTGATTTAGCTTCTCTCTAAGATTCCATCTGTTCGACTGAAAAATCCGGCGTGTGTCTTCTCATAAGACGTTCTAAATCTAACAAAATGAACAAATTATTTTTCTTCATCGCGATGGCGGCGGCTGGGTATGGCCAGAAGCCGCGGCTCGTTGAAGGGGTCTCGGTGAAGGATTTCGGCGCGATGGGCGACGGCGTCACGGACGACACTGCGGCGATCCAAAACGGGATGACTGCCGCGTGCTTCTCAGAGGGTAATTCGCACCTTCATTTCCCGGCCGGCACATACAATATCAATACTTCGCTGACAACTGGATGCGCGATGATCATCACCGGGGATGGGCCGCTCGCGAGCATCCTTTTCATGACTGCGCATCGAAGTGCCAACCACGGGATTATTGCCAACTATCCGCTGGAGATTGAGGATATTGCAGTCAACACCGCACCGGTGATGGCGGATTTAGGGATGGTCGCCGTATTTCGCCAGGACACTTTCACTCCCTCGGCTGGCCAGAATTACACGTTTCTCCGCTATTATTCGAGCGGCTTCAACTTTGGGATCGATGTGGCGGGGGTCGGGTCCGGTCCGGACCAGCTTGGCGCGGTGGTAGTGCGGGATTGCATCCTCGCCACTTCGACCAGTTCGTCCGGGACGGCGGTTTCCGAGCCGTTGAACGTGCGCACGGCCGCGTCGCTGACGGCGGAGAATAATCTGCTGCTTGGCGATGGCAATGGCGATCACGGGATCTATGTGATCGGCATCCGCACACTGCTGCTGGCGAACAATACCATTCAGGGCAACCACGATTCGAGCGTCAAGGTGCTGACGGGCGGCTTCGGCACTGGGAGCGGCACGGTTTGCGATGCCGGGCAGGATTACCAGTCCTGGACGGTGCGCGATAACATCATCCAGAATTCTGATTTCGCGGGGGCGTTCTACACCTACTGTGATACTCGGGTTCCCGTCATTACGTACACGGGGAATCGGGTCCTCAACATGACCGATACCTATCTTCCGGACGGAGCGACCCTGATCTTCGAGCCGAGTTGCTCCTCCATGATGTCCAGCATCGTGATGGGCGGAAACGTATTCCAGGACATTACCCAGGGGGGCGTGCTGATTCAGTCCTCGGCGCAATTCCCCCTGGGGCCGTGCCCTTCTTCCGGACTGCTGGGGACAGTGAGCAACTTCGTGAGCACCGGGGATCAATTTATCAACTGGTCGACGCTCAGCTCCGGCACCTACTTTGCGATTTCGGCCAACGGACCGGCGGCAAACCTGCTCCAGGCGAGCGTTCTGCAATTGACCGCGAATGGACAGAAAAACGGCCGCGCGGCTCTTAACCTGGGAGCATTCGCACAGGTCAGTGCGGTCGACATCACTCAAATTAATATCTTCTAGACGCTATCTTCTAGACGCTCGCGAATTACACTGGAAGCTGGTCATCGTTTCTGAATCGATTACGTCGAGGATGATTGGCATCCCTGTGATGAAGAGCCCTTTCGCTTACTTTTCCATCTTCCTTCTGGCCGGCGCCGCGTGGGGCCAGCCGCAGATTAATCAGTTTATTGACGATACGGTCGTTCAGCAGATCTCGTTGACCGTCGACCCAACCGATTGGGCGGCGTTCCTCCAGAATTATCTTTCGGACACCTATTACCATGCGACCTTCACCTGGAACGGGGTGTCGGAGAACATCGGCATCCGCCAGCACGGGGGAGGCAGCCGAAGTCCCATTAAGCCGAATATCGATCTGAATTTCGCGCACTATACCTCATCGCAGAATTTCCTGGGGGAAGGCTTCCTGGTGCTGATTGCGGGCAACGAGGATCCTTCTAATATGCACTCGTGGCTCGCCATGCAGCTTTTCCGCAAGATGGGAATTCCCGCGCCTCGCGAATCGTTCGCGACCGTGACGGTGAACGGAACGCTGCTCGGCTTTTACACCCTCGTCGAGCATGACGACCCCACCTTCCTCGAGCGCAACTTCGGGGAAAGCGGCGGCTATTATTATGAATGGGACAACCAGGGCGATTACTACGACTTCGGAAACCTGGGAACAAACCCCTCGCTCTACGCCAATTATCTCGATTTGAAAACCAATCAAGCCGCGCCGGATTTGCAGACGTTCACGAATCTGGTGCAGGTCATCAATCAGACCTCGCTCACTGACGCGCAATTCATCACCGCCCTGGAACAATATATGGACCCGAAAATGTTCCTGACCTATGCGGCCACCGAAAATGTGATCGCCGAGGGCGACGGCCTGGTAGGCGGCGTCATCGCGATGAATAATTTTAACTTGTATCAGTTTCAAGGGACCACAATTTATACCATCACCCCTTGGGACAAGACCAATTCATTTTCGAGCAACACACGTGACATCTTCATGGGCTTTACCAACGGCGCGAATATCAACGTGCTGGCAGCTCGCCTGATCGCGATTCCCGGCTATCAGAACTTCTATATGGATCAGATCAACCGGGCCGCGGGAATATTGGGCGGCGCCGGCGGCTGGGCGGATTCGGAAATCACCCGCGAGTATGGCGTAATCAACACCGCCGCGTCCAACGATCCGAATAAACAGTGCCCGTTCGGCGACGGCACCCTGACGCCTTGCGGAACCGCCGATTTTCAGAACGGCGTAGCCTGGGATCACACCTTTCTCCAGACGCGGGCGCAATTTGTCCAGGCCGAAATCGCAACCTATAACTATCAGGTCCCCACCACAGACCCCGTGATCCAATCGGTATCGACCACCGGTCTTACCAGTTCCTCCGGCATGAGTCCCGGCGCCCTGATTCAGGTCGACGGATCGTTATTAGGCGCATTCGGCGTCGCCAAGCAGTATCCGCTGCCCCGTTCACTGGCGAACACGTTTGTCGCGATTGAAGGCGTGCGCGCGCCGCTATTTTTTGCCACTTCAGGCCAGATCGAACTGCAAGTGCCATGGGACATTCCCACCGCCAACGCAGCCGTAGTCGTTTCGGCGAACGGAACCATGAGCAATTCATTCGCGTCCACCATGCAGGCCTCGACGCCGGTGATCCTCGCCGTCACCCACACCGATGGCAGCTTAATCTCGTTGGAATCTCCAGCAGTCGGGGGCGAAGCAATCGTAATCTATATGACCGGCCTCGGGACTGTGAACCAGGCGCCCGCATTGGGATCCGCTGCGCCTGGGGGCGAGCTCTCTGACACGACGGTTTCCCCGCAGGTTTCGCTGGGAAATGTTTCGCTGGCTGTGGGTTTTTCCGGCCTCACTCCCGGTACCGCCGCAATCTACCAGGTGAATGCGACCCTGCCTCAACCGCTCGCACAAACCGGTTCGCCGAGCCTCAGCGTTTCTTTCGGCGGCCAGATCCCGTCTGTCCCGCTTCCGGTTCAGTAATCTTCAGCGCCACCGGAGATCCTGTCCCGATTCCCAGCATCTTTGCCGCCGAGCTCTGATTCGCCGCCACCTCGATATATCCCGAACTCCCGACCATCGCGAACAGCTCGCCCATCGCTGTCTCCGCGAACGTCCCCGCGACCCTCGTAATTCTTTCGAGCCCCACCCGCAGCTCGATCGGCTGCCCCGCGACCTCCGGAAACTCGTCAATGTGAAAATTGGTGATCAGGTTCCCAAACCGGTCAGTCTTCAGCACCACCCCGTTCCACTCATTCGCCGACAGCCGCACAGGCTTCACCACGCCATCGCGAGCATAATCAAGAATCATCTTCCCGAATTTCTCCGGCGCCATCCCCTTCGCCAAATGCGCCGCCGCCGGAGCAAAAACGTCGCGACCATGAAATGTTTTACTCACTCTATTTAGAAAAAGCTTCTCATTCAAGATCGCCCGCACCTTGTGGCGCGCCGCATCGTAAATCATCGACAACACTCCATTATCCGGCGCAATGAAAAACTGCCCCTCCACCTCGCATAGGATCGGCCTCCGCGCGCTCCCCACGCCTGGATCCACCACCACCACATGAATCGTCCCCTTGGGGAAGTAGCGCCACGCCTGCGCGATCGTGAATGCGGCCTCGCTCACCTGATAAGGACCGATCTCATGCGTGATATCCACGATCCTCGCCCGCGGCGCGATCCCTAAAATCACGCCCTTCATCGTGCCCACAAAATGGTCGCTGGTCCCGAAATCGGTAGTGAGTGTGATAGGTCCTCGCAACATCTGCTGTAAAATTAAAGAAACCCGTGCAGCGATATTATTTCGATCACAACGCGACGACGCCCGTGTCCCCGGAGGTCCTCCAAGCCATGCTCCCGTGCATGACCGAGGTTTTCGGCAACCCCTCCAGTATCCATCATTATGGACAGGCTGCCCGCACGAAGCTCGATGATGCGCGCCGTCACGTCGCGGCTCTGTTGCATTGCTCCGATCACGAAATCGTATTCACCAGCGGTGGAACCGAGTCCGATAATCTGGCCATCCTCGGAATCGCTTCGGGCGGCCACGTCGTTACCACCACCATTGAACATCCCGCCGTGCTCGCCTCCGCGGACCAGTTATCTGTCACGCGCGTGCCCGTCGATCGCAGCGGCATTGTCGATCCGGACGCGATCCGTAACGCCATCCGCCCCGGCACGAAACTGATCACCGTGATGCACGTGAACAATGAGCTCGGCACTATTCAGCCGGTCGAGGAAATCGGCGGCATCGCGCGCGAAGCCGGGATCGCCTTCCATTCCGATGGTGTGCAGGCGGCTGGCAAAGTTCCCATCGATGTCCGCGCCATCCACGCCGATGCCTATTCCATCAGCGGCCATAAAATCTACGCGCCCAAGGGAACCGGTGCGCTCTTCCTTCGCAAAGGACTGGCGCTTCAGCCGCGCATGTTCGGCGGCAGCCATGAAAATCGCCGCCGCGCCGGAACCCAGAATGTCGCCGGAGCCGTCGCCCTGGGAGCCGCCGCTCAATGGATCCATCAGCATGCCTCCGCGGAATGGCCCGTGCTCACCGCCCTTCGCGATCGATTGGAACGCGGCATTCTCGATTGCATCGCCGATGCCCACGTCAATGCCGCCGGCAGTCTGCGCGCCCCCAACGCGACCAACATCCGTTTCGACGGAATCGATAGCGACGCGCTTCTCATCGCCCTCGACCTCCGCGGTTTCGCCGTCTCCTCTGGCTCCGCTTGTTCGAGCGGCGCGCCGGAGCCTTCGCCTGTCCTCCTTGCGATCGGACTCACCCGCGAACAAGCCAAGTCGAGCATTCGTTTCTCGCTCGGCCGCTCCAACAACGCCGCGCAAGTCGACGCCTTGATCGGAGCCGTCTCCGAATCCGTCGCGCATCTGCGAAAGCTGGCCCCCGCCTATGCCTGAGAACACAGGTACCATCGCCGTCGCTATGTCCGGTGGAGTCGACAGCTCCGTTGTCGCCGGGATGCTCCGCGCCCGCGGCGAGAATGTCGTGGGACTCACCATGCAGCTCTGGAACCAGCGCCGGCTTCCTGATTTGGTTCCCGAAGGCGGTTCCACCGGCCGCTGCTGCTCTCTCGACGATGTTTACGACGCCCGCCACGTCGCGCAGCTTCTCGGTATCCCTTATTACGTCGTGAATTTCGAGGACCGCTTCGAAGCCCAGGTCGTCAAACCGTTCGTCGACGAATATCTCGCCGGCCGCACGCCCATCCCCTGTACGCTCTGCAACAACTTCATCAAGTTCGATCAGTTCCTCGATATGGCCTCGGGCGTGGGAGCCGGCCGCATCGCCACCGGCCACTACGCGCAAATCATGTGGAACGATGCCACCGGCCGCTGGGAAATGCGCCGCAGCGCGGATCGCTCTAAGGACCAGACTTATTTTCTGTTCGGCCTCAAGCAGGAACAGCTCGCCCGCACCATGTTTCCTTTGGGCGCGATGGAAAAGACCGCCGTTCGCGAGCTCGCGCGCCAGCTCGGCATCCCCACCGCCGCCAAGCCTGATAGTCAGGAAATCTGCTTCGTCCCCAACGGCGATTATGCGGCTTTTATCGACGCTTATTTTAAGGAGCAAGGCATCCCAGCCAGTGAGACGCATGGCGAACTCGTCACCACTGATGGCCGCGTGGTAGGGGAGCATTCGGGCGTCCATCATTTCACCGTCGGCCAGCGCCGCGGCCTCGGCGTTTCCGCCGGCGAGCCTCTTTACGTTATCTCGACCGAGCCCGCTTCGAAGCGCGTTGTCATCGGCCGCAACGACGCTCTGCTGCGCGCAGTCATGACCGTCAACGACGTCAACTGGATCTCCATCGCCGCGCCGCTCGCGCCCGTTCGCGCCGAAATTAAGATCCGCAACAAGCACCAGGCCGCCTCCGCGATCATCACGCCGTCTGCCGATCCTTCGCGCGTCGAAGTGAGTTTCGATGAACCACAGCGCGCCGTCACCCCCGGCCAAGGCGCGGTATTTTACTCCGGCGAACTGGTCCTCGGAGGCGGTTGGATTGCTTGAGTACCTCCTCGCCCGCGCAATCATCGCACTCGTAGCCGTCTTCCCTTCCCTTTCGATCTTTTTCGTAAAACTCCTCGACCGCCTCGTTCCTCGCCTTCGCCGCATCGCGGTCAGGAATCTGAAAATGGCCGGATTTTCGAATCCCGATCAGATCGCCGATGGCGTCTTTCTCTCTATTGCCCGCCTGCTCGCCGCCTTCGCCCGCCTGCCGCGATTAACGCCTCAAAACATTTCTTCGCTCATTCGTTATGACGGCCTCGAAAATTTCACTACCGCTCTCGCCCGTGGCCGCGGAGTCCTCGTCGCGACCGCCCATCTCGGCAACTGGGAACTCAGCGCGTTCTCTCATGCCTGGATGACCGCGCCCATGAACATTGTCGTCCGTCCTCTCGATAATCCCCGCATCGACGCTTTCGTCGAGCGTTACCGCGCCCTCAGCGGCAATCACATCATCGAAAAAAAGGACGCCGCCCGAGGCATTTTAAAAGCTCTCAAATCCGGCGAAGCCGTCGGCATCCTGATCGATCAAAACACCACCCTCGATCAAGGCGTCTTCATCGATTTCTTCGGAGTAAAAACCTGCGCCGGAACCGCCTTCGCAAAACTCGCCCATCATAGCGGAGCCGCCGTCATCCCCGGCTTCGCCCTCTGGTCCCAGGAAGAACAGCGCTACATCCTGCGCTTCTATCCAGAAATCCCCATCACCGGCGAAGTCGTCGAGGATACCCAGCGCATTCATGCCCAACTGGAATCCGTAATCCGCCAGTATCCCGACCAGTGGCTCTGGATTCACCGCCGCTGGAAAACCCGCCCTCCCGGCGCGCCTCCTCTATACTGACTGCCAAATGGCGCTCGTCCTCTGATTTTCGCCGTTTACCGGTTTTCCCGTGGTTCACCAGGCAAGATAGCGTAACCTCCTTGCAATGGTAATCTTTAAAAATCGTACAGGGAACCCATGAAAAACGTCCAATCCATTCTTGCGTCTTTTTGCGTCTGTTTGACCGCGGTTCAGGGATTCGCGCAGCAGCCGCCGAAAGTCGATGTGCCGGAGACCACCAATTCGCAGACTGCGCAGCCCGGTTCATCGCACTGGTATTCACCCGTCACCCATTCCTATGAGCCTAAGGCCGTGCCGCCGGCCAATGTTTCGAACACCGGGCGCATTGAAGCTCTCCTGCGCGGCGGAAAGCTCTATCTCTCGCTCGCCGATGCCATCGCGCTGGCGCTTGAAAACAACGTCGATATCGAAGTCGAGCGCTATTTGTTCCCTCTGGCGGAGGCGGACCTGCTGCGCGCCCAGTCCGGCAATTCCACCCAAGGCATTTCCACGTCTACTTCAGCCGGCGCCACCGGCTTGAGCGCCACCTCCGCCCAGAGCTTCCTGTCGATCCTTAGTCAAAATTCCATTTACACCAGCCTCGCCACCGGTTCCGGCTCTGCCGTCAATCCCAACGGTTTTGACCCCACCATCAACAGCACCCTCGAATGGGGCCATATCAGCTCCCCGCAGCAGAATACTGTGACCACCGGAACCACCTCCCTGGTCACTACCAGCACCATCGCCGACTTCAACATTCAGCAGAATTTCGCCACCGGCGGGTCGGCCACGCTCAGCTACAACAACTCTTTCTCCTCCCAGAATTCCTACCTGAATCTTTTCAACCCGGTGACCACCGCGTACCTGGATCTTTCCATTTCGCAGCCTCTGCTGCAAGGCTTCGGGATCGCCACTAACAACCGGCCCATCCGCGTGGCGAAAAACAATTTGCGCGCCGCCGATATCGTATTCAAACAGCAGGTGATCGTCACGGTCGAGACCGTCGTCCAGGCCTACTGGCTGCTGGTCAGCGCCAATGAGGATGTCGAGGTAAAGCGTAAAGCGGTCGCGCTCTCCCAACATTTATATAGCGACAATCAGAAACAGGTCGAGGCCGGCTCCATGGCCCGCATTGAAATTGTTCGTGCTGAAGCTGAAGTCGCCGCCGACGAACAAGCGCTGGTCACCTCCCAAACCACCGTCCTCCAACAGGAGACCATCCTGAAGAACGCGCTCAGCCGGAACGGCCTCGCCAATCCCGCCGTCGCCGCCGCGCGCATCGTGACCCTCGACCGCATCCAGATCCCCGTGGTCGAGAAAATCGAGACCTTGCAGGAACTGGTGGGCGCAGCGGTCGAGAATCGGCCCGAGTTGCAGCAAAGCCGCATCCAGCTCGAAAATCAGAAAATTCTGCTGACCGGCCAACGCAACCTGATGCTCCCTACCCTGAGCGCCTTCGCCGATGTGCGCAACAGCGGATTGTCAGGCGATCCCAACACCCTGCCGGTTCCCGGCACGAACGCGCCTTACGCCACCAATCAGAATCCCTTCTTCGTCGGAGGCTACGGCAACGTGCTCGGTCAGGTTTTCTCGCGCAATTTCCCCAACTATGCGGTAGGTTTGCAGTTGAGCATTCCTCTGCGCAATCGCAACGCGCAAGCCAACTACGCAACCTCCGCCGTGACCCTTCGGCAGAGTGAATTGAGCGTGCAAAAATTAATCAACCAGATCCATGTGGATGTACAAAATGCACTCATCACGCTGCAACAGGCGCGCGCCCAATATTCGGCAGCCGTGAAGAGCCGGATCCTCCAGGAGCAGACGCTCGATGCCGAGCAAAAGAAGTATGCTGTCGGCGCTTCGACACCATTTCTGGTCATTCAGGCGCAACGCGATCTGGCAAACGCTGGAGGCACGGAAGTCGTGGCGGAAGCGCAATATATCCAGGCCCGTTTGCAGCTCGACGTAGCCACCGGACGCGCCCTCGATGTCTATAACATTGAGATCGATGAAGCCAAGAAGGGCCGTGTCTCAAAAGCGCCCAGCGCTCTGCCGGTGGTCCAAAATGACAAATGATGGTGGATTCGGGCCGGTAAGTCTTGCCGAGCCGGTTCCAAAGCGGAACCTCTAAATCGAAAAATCAATAAGTTGCGAGTTGGCATGGGGATTGCTCTGTTGTGCTGCGTGATGAACAAGATGAGTGCTCAAGGAACTGCGGTTGCTCCTCGCAAAAACTCTTCCAGATTATTCCCCGCCCCTACCCTCTAAACTTTCCCCTGTTTCCTTCCCAACCAGGTTCCTTGAGCCCTCTAAGGGGGCTCCG
>Ga0116129_1000405_pt1 | contig 28750 bp, 21 predicted proteins | sample June2015DPH_17_2_FD_89732 | JGI IMG/M metagenome (GOLD analysis project Ga0116129, IMG submission 89732) | Peatland microbial communities from SPRUCE experiment site at the Marcell Experimental Forest, Minnesota, USA - June2015DPH_17_10 | ecosystem: Environmental > Terrestrial > Soil > Wetlands...
ATTCCTGACGGCGAATTGGGATACTTCGGAAAGCCGCGGCAATTCTTTTCCCGAACCGGACCAGCGGGCCCTTCAGCAGATTCACGGGCCGCTCATCATTGAAGTGCATCTTGCACCCGAAGATCCGCGCCGCGTGGATCTTGAAACGCGCGCGCTCTCGAAGTTGCGCCGTATCATTCCTAAAAAGCTTGCCGTGCGATACGTCGCAGCTACATCGATCGGACTCTTCGAGCAAACAAGTTCAGGCTATGGCGAGATCTGGTACGACGTTGCCGGACGCAGGATCATGAGTCGCGCGACCACCGCGGAGGGTGTGCTGGAGGCGATTTATTCGGTCGCCGGTGTGGCGCCTCCCGTCGAGACGGAGGAGTCCGTTTTTCGCGGCCATCCGCTGGCGGTGTCGCCCAAGGGCGCAGGCGCTGTCTTCTATGCGCTTTGGCCGTGCCTGTTCCTCGCCAGTGCGATACTGATACGAAGGAGACTTCAGTGAAGGCCGTTTTTATTGCTTTTTCCATGGCCGTATTGGCCGTCGCAGCGGATATTAAAGTCGATCTCAAAAGCGAGCAGGTCGGCAAACCGCCCGTCATTTTCGAGCCCATCGTCGGAACTTGGCTGGTCGGCGAAGATGGCGGCGAAAAAGTGATTATGCTCGACGGACGGCCCTGGGTTGCGAGCAAGGATAATCCCACTAAACTGCTCCTCCAGACAGCCCGCAAGCTGTATGGCACGTCGAACGAGGAACTGATGGACAACGCAAAACAGTTCGCGTACTATCCCGTCGCAATCCTCAAGAGCGTCGATAATTTTTCAAACGGCGCCGTCAGCATGAAGTTTAAAACCGTTGCGGGCGACGCGGACCGCTGTTCGGGAATTCTGTTCAACGTGAAGCCCAACGGCGATTGGCTGGCCGTCCGCTACAACGACACGGAAAATAACGTCGCACTGTGGGAATTCCACAACGGCATCCGCCGCAACATAAAATTCAGCGACCGCGAGAAGCCCTTCATGCTCGATCGCAGCGCTTGGCACGAATTAAAAATGGCCGTTGACGGAACCAGTTTCAAGGCATGGATCGATGGCGCCTTGGCGCTGGAGTACACGCTGGGCAGTGAGCCAGCGGCCGGCAGGAGAGGCCCTCCGAATCCGGATTTGTTTCCGGCAAATAATCCCGTGCTGCGGCCGCCCGTATCGGGCAAGCTCGGCCTCTGGTCCAAAACCGATAGCTCGAGTTACTTCAAGGATTACGTGGTGAGCCTGAAGCCGTAATTATTGCGCCTGCTTGGGCTCCGGCGCGGTTTTCGGCTCCGGTTCGCCGCGATGGCAGGTGTAGCACGATACGCGCAATTTGCCTTCGTTAAAATTCCCATTGATCTGCTGCGTCATTGTGATCATGTGGCGTGCGATCTCCTTCTTCGGATTTTCGTCGCTGGCGAAATTCCCCTGCACATGGCAAAAGACGCATTGCACTCCGATTCCCGTCGTGAACGTGTGCATGATCTGATTCACTTCGGCGCCGCTCGTAACCTTCAGGACTTTCAGGTTCGTCGGAGGCGGCATGGGCCGTTTGCCCTTATCCTGATTTTCCTGCGCGAGCATAGGAAGCGAAGCAAGTAATGAGATCGCGATAAAACGCATGGGGACCATCATATCCTACTGGCGCGGCCAATCGGCCTTCGTGTCCCGCAGAATTTCCAGCACCGCCCGCGGCACTCTGCTCGAGATCCGTTCGTAAATCCGCGTTCGAATCGAATCCGGCAGCGCGTTGAACGCCGGGCTATAAATCATATAGCTGAGCGGATACCGGAACAGCCGCGTCTGAAGATCGAAATCGCGCAGCGAACGCCCCTGCTTGTCTCGCGGACCCATCCGCGGAAAAGTTTCGGTAAACGTCGAGACCCCCTGAATGGGCTCCTTCAAAGGAACCTCGTCCGTGAACAGCATGTAATTCGCGACGTCTTCGATCCCCCCCGCCGGATCTTTCCCCATCCGCGATTCCCATCCCAGCCGGGTAATCAGATTTGTCATTTTCGTCTGATGCTCAAACGTCATCAGCGCGACAATATCACTCACATCGGAAAGATATCCCTCGGAATTGAACCGCCGCCCGACCGTTTCCAGCTTATGCGGCTCCTCCGGATCCGGTGCCACCGAGTTCGCCCGATCCTTCTGCTCCCCGCGCAGCGCGTTCACGTACCAGCCTCCCCATCGATCTTCGAACGCCGTCCCGTGATCCGTAATGATCGCCCCGGCGCGATCCGGCAATCCGGTCGGACCCGGATAAACGGACCCCACGAAAATCCCCGGCACTCCCAGCGTCGCCGGACCCTGATGGCACCGCAGGCACTCCTCCCGGCGCCTGAAATGCGGCTGATTCGTCTTCTCCGCGCTCAGCGTGTAGAACACCACTCCCTGCATCGGATCGAGCGCTGCCAGTTCCACCACCTCTCCCCCGCGCACGAATCCCACCGCAACATCGTCCCCGAAGTAAATCGCCCGCGGATTGCGCGGAGATATTTTTTGAGATTGAAAACTCGTCTTTGAAAATACCAGCGCCTGGGAATCGGCAGGCACGTCCAGATGCGCCAGCAGACTCGGCAGATATCCCGTTCCCTCCGCGAAATCGAGCCGCGCCTTGCCGTCTTCCAGTTGCGCCTGAAGCCGCGCCACCGGATCGTGCAGCGAACCTTCTAAGTAGTGAATCGCCGGATGATCGATCGCCAGATTATCCGCGTACTTCTGCCCCAGCAATAGAAAAAGCCATGCCCACATTTAATTCTGACGCGTCGCGGGCCTTTGGGTGGCCCCCGAATCGACCAGGTAAGTCGACTCTTTGAATCCCAGCGACACCGCGAATTTATCAAGCATGTCCTTGTCAGCCTGCTCCGCCACGCTCAGCGGCCGATCGTAAATATTCGCCCGCGCCGCCACCACGCATTGATCGGATCGGCAATTGTGCGAATTCGGAGATCCCAGCTTTTCGAGCAGCGCCACGCTCTCCGGATGAGGCTGTCCGAACCGCGTCGGCCCGTTTGCCATATCCGCCGGAGAATCGCCGCTCTTACTTTTCGCATCCACCTTCGCGCCTTTCGACACCAGGAAATTAATCATGTCGTTATCGCCCAGGTACGCCGCGCCGTGCAGTGCCGAATAACCTCGATTGTCAGCGGCATTCACATCGTTGCCCAGCTCCACGCAGTATTTCACCGCGTCCACCAGCGGATACGGCGCGTTCACGCTCCAGTTCGCCGCCCACCCGATCCCCGCCGCGGCCATCAGCGGCGTCTCTCCGGATTTGCTCGCGATCTTCGGATCGGCCTTGTATTCGATCAGAATCTTCATCGCCGCCACGTCGCTCGATTGCGCGGCCCTCCAGAATGCCGTCGCCCCCGCCGGATCCGCCCATGTATAGTCATTCGTGAACGACCGGAACCACGGCTTGTCGGTCACCTGCGCGTTGGCATTCGCGCCATGATCGAGCAGCGCCTTCATCAATTCCAGATACGTCACTTTTTCCTGATCCGTCGTCGGCTGCGGGAACCACGCCTTGGGAGCCCACTGTACATCGACCGTCGCATACAACGCCGTCAGCCCCGCCACCGTCGCCGGATTTGGATCCGCCCCATGATCCAGCAGGTATTTCGCCATCGTTAGATGGCCGTTCGTGATCGCCATCACCAGTGGGCTGAACTTGTCTCCGGGGCTGATCTGGTTGACGTCCGCGTGTGTCCCGTTCGAACCTTCCACCAGCGCCTTCACCGTTTCCGAGTGCCCTTCGCGAGCCGCGTACAGCAGCGCCGTCATCCCGCCCATGAACTCCGCCCCCACGTGCCGCGGCGGGCGTGCCGCCACGTCCCCCGCCTTCGTGCGAAGCTTGGCCAGCCGGTAATCCGCTTCTTTGAACCCCAGCGCGTGCCCCAGCACATCGAGATCGGATTTCTGCGCTTCATTCGCCATCTTCTCGAACGCGGCCGCTGCTTCAGGGCTCGGCGGTTCTCCCGATTTCGGCGCGCCTCCGCGCCCTCCCGCCGCCTTTTCGTCCACCACGTTTCCGTCTTGATCGAAACGCACCCGCTCCATCTTTTTCACCATGGTCGCGATGCCCGGGTCCGCTCCATGCGCCATCAGCAGCCTCACCACCGCATCCCGGTTCAATGCAGCCGCGAACATCAACGCCGTCTGCCCGTGAACGGATTCCTTGGCATTGACGCCCGCGCCGTGGTCCAGCAGCATCTTGACCGCCTCGGAGCTTCCGGACGCAGCCGCCAGCATCAATGCCGTGGTCCCGTTCGCCTTCACCGAATTCACGTCCGCGCCCGCTTTAAGCAGCGTTTCAAGAATAGCCGCGTTCCCGTTCGTCGCCGCCATGAACAGCGGCGTAATCCCGCCCTCGCGAGTCGTAGCCTTCACATTCGCGCCCGCCGCAATCAGCAACTTTGCAGTCTCCAGATCGTCGTTAAACGCAGCCCAATGCAGCGCCGTGCTCCCATCCCCCTGCGCCCCATCGATGTCCACCCCTTGTTTCAGCAAGGAAGCTACGGCATTCTTGTCCCCGCGCATAGCCGCCTCAGACAGTCGCGAATCCGAAGCGAAAACAACCGCCGAAATCATCACCAATCCAACAAAAATCCGCATCTTAAACTCCTGGCTACTGGCTCCTGGCTACTTCTTTTTCAGATCGCAATTACTCCATTACTGTCGCCAAAGCTCTCGACGTTCACTCCCAGCTTGTGCAGCATCGTCAGCAGCACATTCGCTGTCGGAGTCCCATCCGCCGTTCTCACATGAAGATTGCCCTTCAACTGCCCGTTGGCATGCCCTAGCAGCACCAGCGGCACGCGTTTATGATTGTGAACGTTGGAGTCGCCCATCGGGCTCCCATACATCACCATTGAATGGTCCAGCAGATTCCCATCCCCGTCCGGAGTGTTCTTCAATTTCTCCAGGAAGTAAGGAAGCAGGCTCACGTGATACTTGTTCAACTTCGCAAATTCCGCAATCTTCGCCGGATTCTCTCCATGATGGGAGCACGGATGGAACGGAGTCTTCACGCCGCTCTCAGGCCACACCCGCCCGCTCACATCGCGGCTTAATTTGAACGCCGAAACGCGCGTCACATCGGTCATGAACGCCAGCGCCTGTAGATCGAACATCAGCCGCACGTGCTCCTCGAACGCATCGGGAACACCCAGCGGAGCCGCCGGCAGAGCCCGCGCCTCGCCGCTCGAATTGTACTTTTCGATCTTCTGAATGCGCCGCTCGATCTCCCGCACATCGTCCAGATACGCATTTAATCGGTTCCGGTCGCTCGGCCCAAGGTCTCTTTGCAGCCGCTTCACGTCCTGCGCAATCCAGTCGAGAATACTACTGTTAACCTTGCCCCGGCTCAGCCGATCCTCCGGCGTTCCGCCCTCGCCGAATAAATTTTCGAACGCCATGCGCGGGTCCAGCGTCATCGGCAGCGGCTCGGTCGGCGAAGCCCAACTGATCGTGTCCGCGTAGACGCACGCATACCCGTAATCACATGCGCCCGATGCGTCCACCATCTCGATGCAAAGCTGAATCGAAGGCAGCGGCGTGTCCTGTCCGAACTTCTGCGCGTACAACTGGTCGATCGAAGTGCCGACGAAATAATCCGACCCTTCGGTCATCTTCGGATGCGCCGCCGTCAGATACACCGCGCTCGATCGGAAGTGGTCGGCGCCTTCTTCCGCCGCGGCCCATGCCGTCGCGGGATGCAAATCGGTGTCGCTCACAATCGTCATGTAATCGCGGTAGGGCGTCAGCGGCTCCAGCGTCTGGCTCATCTCGAAATCGCGGCCTACCTTTTCAGGCGACCAGTAATGCTTATTCGTGCCCTCGCCGGTGCTCCCAGCCGAGCCGTGCACCATCTCAATGCAAGCGAGGCGCGTCGGAGCCTTGGCCGTTGGCGTCTGTGCAGGCGCCATCGAATCCAGCAGCGGCAGCGCCATCGTAACGCCCATCCCCCGCAGCACGCTACGTCTCGACAAATGCTTTTTAGTAAGAAACATCTAGGTCTCCGTTCCTTGCCCTGTCCCAATACTGATTCCGTCCTAATTGCCCAGCCCCAACAACTGATTCCCTCTTGTAGAGCGGCCAATATTGGCTGCAGCCGCCTTTCGAGGCGGCTTTTCCGTTGCCTTCGCCGCCATCACATCATTCGTCCCGCCTAAATACCGGCTCCCACCCTCATTGTGGGGCCGCCATTACTGGCGGCTGCCGCCCTTTCGAGGCGGCTCCCTGAGCCACCACATCATCCGTCACACCCGGCGCATTCTCTTCCGCCCGTCTCATCTGAAACGGCACGCTCTTCACAATCGCCAGAACCAGCGCCGAGAACCGGTCATTATTCCGCGCCGCATCCTTCACCACCGCTCTCACCACCGGCATATCGGATGGTTCCAGCACCCGCCCCATACCGTACGCCAAAAGATTTCCCGTAAACGTATCCAGGAACAAATCGGAATGCCCCAACAGCGCCTGCCGCAAACTAGCCGGACCGTCCAGTTTCGCGCCATCGAACATCGTTCCCGTCGAATCGATCTTGAAGCCGCTGTCATTGGTCCGCCACGATCCCACCACGTCGAAATTCTCCAGCGAAAATCCGATCGGGTCCATCATCTTATGGCAGCCCGCGCAATTCGGATTCTTGCGATGGTCTTCCAACCGCTGCCGCACCGAAAGCGCCTTCGCCACGTGCCCCGTGCGGCTCTCCGCGTTCTCCGGCAGCGCCGGAACGTTCGGCGGAGGCGGCGGAGGCGGCGTGCCCAGCAGAACTTCCATCACATATTTTCCTCGCTGCACGGGAGACGTTCGAATCGCCGTCGAGGTTATGGTCAGAATGCTCGCTTGTCCCAACAATCCGAAGCGATTCGGATCGGTCAGGCTCACCCGCCGGAACCGGTTGCCCATCACGTTCGGAATTCCGTAGTGTTTGGCCAGCCGCTCATTTACGAATGTGTAATCGGCCGTCAGCAAATCGACTACATTGCGATCTTCCCGCACGATGCTGTCAAACAGCAGCTCCGTCTCGCGCCGCATCGCATCGGCCAGCGTCCGGTCGAAGTCGGGATACTCAAACAGATCCGGACTCACGCCTTTCAAATTTTGCAGCCGCAGCCACTGTCCCGCGAAATTCGCCGTCATGGCCGAGGAGCGCGGATCCGCCAGCATGCGCCGGACCTGCTTTTCAAAGATCACCGGATCTTTCAGCTTTCCCTGGTTCGCGGCCGTAATCAGTTGCTCGTCCGGCGCGCTGCTCCACAGGAAATAGGAGAGCCGCGACGCCAGTTCCAGATCGTTGATGCGAAAATTCTTGCCGGCAATCGCGGTCGCCGGAGTGCGCTCGAATCGAAACACAAACTGCGGACTCGCGATCATCGCCTGAATCGCCGTGCGAATTCCGGAGTCGAAATTTCCGCCGTCTCGCCCACGCTGATAGAAGCTCAGCAGCCCTTCGAGATCGTTGTCCGTCACCGGCCGCCGGTAAGCCTGCCGCGCCAGATCGGCAATAATCTTTTTGGCGCACGGAATCTCGTCGTCGCCGGTAGGCCGGCAAGTGAAAATTTTCCGCCGGCTCGGAGTGTCGGAAACGCCCGCCGCGGCCGTCGGCCCCGTGATTGAGAGTTGATGCAGATGCGGCAGCGTCGTCATGCCCGGAACCGTGCCCGCGCTCACGTCCACCAGACTCTGCTCCACCATCCTATATTCATCCTCAATCGGCCCGTCGAATTTTTGCGGGAACGACGCCGAAATCCGCTGCGGACCCGCCCTAACCTTAATAGGGGGCGTCTTCATTCCGTCGTTGGCAAGCTGCATCGCCGGATTAATGTCCAGCAGCGCCACCCTCTCGCCATTCACCGCGATTTCAATCTGCTGCCCTTTCCCCTGATTCAGTCCGAACAACGGACCGGTCGGAGAATAATAAAATCCCACCTTGAAAACGTACTCGCCATCAGCCGGAAAATCGTGAAGCACGGAAATTCCACCCCGTGTTCCAAATGGCGTTCCATCCACGTGTCTGGTTTGCGAAGTCACGCGCGAAAGAGAATAGGTCGAAGTCAGCGCCAGCGCGCCCGGATCGCCCACTGCTTCTCGGCTGATTCTTCCAGCCGCGCGAATATAGCCTTCCATTAGCGCCGGTGAAATGGAAAGAACATCCGCCATGTTGTCGAACCCGTGACTCATGTCGTCGGTCGGCAGCAGCGCCGCAACGTCCGCCTCAACGGACAGAAGATCGCGAATCGAATTGGCGTATTCCGTCCGATTCAGCCGATGCAGCGCCGGCCGTCCCGGATTCGGATGAGCCGCCGCTGCCAGGTCGATGCTGTTCTCGATCGACGCCGCAAATGCCTTCATCGTCGTGGCATCCGGACGAGGCAATCCCGGCGGAGGCATCAGCCCCGCTCGCAGTTTGCGGATGACTTTTTCTGACTGCTCCGCAGTTCGCTCAGGATGCGTAAGATCGATTTGCGTCCAGGAAAAACTTCCCGACTTCAATTTGTCGTTATGGCATCCAACGCAATATTGATTCACCAGTGCCGAAGGGGTCTGCGCGCACGCGACGGCCGCCAGCGACATGGAGACGAACCAGCTTCTCATTGAGTAAGCTCCCGGACAGATTCTATCATCTCTTATGCTTTCATGTTTTTGCCGCTGATCTGGAGATCGTACCCATCAGGATCTTTCACGTGAAAACTGTCGTCGGTGTCGGGCCGAGGGTTCAGCCCGCGCCGCTTCAGCTCCGCTTCCACCGCGTTTTTATCCCAGTTGTCGATCGTGTATGCAAGGTGGCTAATCACCGGCGGCGTTTGTGCTCCACGTCCATTGCGCGGAAGAAAAAAAGTATCTCCAAACGACATGTAGCATTGCTTCCCGTCATCGTGAGAAACCTTCATGCCCAGCAAATCCGCATAGAAGTCGCGAGTCCTCGCGTAATCGGTGGACACATAGGAAATGTGATTCACCGCGACCGCCTGAAATCCTTTTCCTTCAGCCGCAGCCGGCGCAGCCACCACCGCCGCAGCCGCGGCAATGCTGCGAATCAACTGGCGCCGGTCCATCTTTCCCTGTTCGAAGTCGTGCAGAAGTTTCGCGATGAGATGTTCCATTATGATATGCTCTCCGAGATGCATCGTACCGCAATATTCCTTTGCTTGCTGAGCGCCGCCTTCGCGCAGTCGAAGGTCGATTTTGAAATGATGACTTGGCCCGAAGTCAAAGCCGCCATCGAAGCCGGCAAAACCACTGCGCTGATTTATAACGGCGGCACCGAAAGCCGCGGTCCGCAAAATGTTAACGGAGGCCATACATTAATGGGCCACGCGACCGTCATTGCGATCGCCGAGAAACTTGGCAACGCCATCGCCGCTCCCGTCTTGCCGTTTTCTCCCAATGAAGCCAACGCCGCGTTGCCCGGCACCATCGGACTGACCCCGCCTCTTTTTGCCGCGATTAATGAACGCGTTGCCGAGCAGATGATCAAGAATGGTTTCAAGAACATAGTGCTCATGGGCGACCACGGCGGCGGCCAAAAAGAATTGGGCGAGGTCGCGAAAAAACTGGATGAAAAATATTCACCCCAAGGCATCCGCGTGGTTTTTTGCGACGAAGTTTATCAGAAAGCCAATGGCGATTTTGACAAGTACCTGGCCTCGAAAAATCTCCCTTTGAGTTCTCATGCCGGCATTCCGGATACTTCCGAAATGCTTTATCTGGGCGGCGATAAAGGCTGGGTTCGGACGGACTTGGTGGCCACTGCGGTCGGCGATCCGGTGCGGAAACCGGGTGAGCCGCGCGACCCCAATGCGAAACGCATCAACAACGGAATTTCAGGCGATGCGCGTCCTTCCACGGTGGAATTGGGGAAGAAGATCTTCGATATGAAGGTCGACGAAGGAGTCGATCAGATTCATCGATTGCTAAGTAAATGAATCTATTATATTTAGATGATATGTCCGTCGGGATGCGGTTCAGTTCCGGGACGTACCTGATGGACGAGGCCGGCATCAAAGCATTCGCCGCCCAGTTCGATCCGCAGCCGTTTCATTTGGACGAAGCTGCGGCGCAAGCCAGTGTTTTTCAAGGACTTGCCGCCAGCGGTTGGCACACTGCGGCGGTCGCGATGCGCCTTCTCGTCACCGGAGGAATGCCCTTCGCTTCAGGCGCGGTCGGCCTCGGCGGCGAGATCGAATGGCCGCGGCCCACCCGTCCCGGAGACGTGCTGAGAGTGGAAAGCGAGATCATCGAAATTCTGCCCTCGCGGTCCAAGCCGAATCAGGGAATCGTCCGGGTGCGCAGCACGGTTCTCAACCAGAAAAATGAGCCGGTACAGATCTTCACGGCAAAAATACTCGCCTTTAAACGGCCATAATCGCTCCAATATGTAAGCCGATCGAGGCTTAAACGGTCATAATCCGCACACCACTCGCAGCAGCGACGTGAACCTCTTTTGCGAAGCCGATAAAGAGGCCGTGCTCGACTAATCCCACAATATGATCGAGCTCCCGGGCCAGCGATTCGGCATGTACATCGGCGAAAGCGCAATCCAGAATGTAATGGCCCCCGTCGCTGATAAAGGGCTTGCCTTCAGCATTTTGGCGCATCGCAGGGTTGGCGCCGAGAGCTTCCAATTGGCGCGCGGTCGCCTGCCAGCCGAACTGAACCACTTCCATCGGCACAGGGAATTTGGCGGCCAGATGTTGCACCAGCTTGCTATCGTCGACCACGACGACCATACGCTGGGTGACATTCGCCACAATTTTTTCGCGCAGCAAAGCTCCGCCGTGTCCTTTGATCAAATTGAGCGTGCCCAGCTCGACTTCATCGGCGCCGTCAATGGTGAGATCGATCTTCGAGACGGCCCCCAGGTCGGTGAGTGGAATTCCGAGGGCACGGGCTTGCGCCGCGGTGTCTTCCGAGGTGGGGATGCCGGTGATGCGGAGGCCTTCGCGCACGCGCTTTCCGATGGCGTTCACGGCAAGGGCGGCGGTGGATCCGGATCCCAGGCCGACAATCATACCGTCCTTGACTAGCGCCGCTGCCGATTCCGCGGCGGCGGATTTCAACTGGTCCTGGCTCATGTTTTCTATTCTCGCGTAACTTTGTTGCAATAAAACTATTCCTTCGCGCGGTTTTGGACGATAATCGAAATAAGCATGGCATCCTCACCGTTTGAACAGTTCGCGCTTCCGCACACATTTCAGCCTCGCCTGAGTCTGTACGGAGCATTTCTAGCGGTGACGGGCGCCTTGACGCAGATCCTTTTGGGATGCCTGATTGCGGCGTTATGGGGCGTCAGGATCTGGCTCGCCGTGGCGTCAGCACATTCGATGGTCTGGAAGAGTTTTGCAACTTTCGGATTGGCGGTTGGGATGGCTGCTTCGCTCGGGATCTTAATATGGTCGGTGCGAGCGCTGATCCGGCGGATTTCTTAGATCTCGAAGACACCGCTCCCTGCGGTCACGGCTCGGTCGGACATAGCGCGCCCACAAACAAGAGTGTCGACGCGGCACGCACGAGTGTGGATGGGGCGAAAAAATTGGGGACAGCCCGCTCTGTCCACGCGGCGCAAAAACGGCGCCTTGGGACAGAGTAGGCTGTCCCCAATTTTTCCACAAAACAAATCGGTATACTTTCGGGATGCTGCGGAGAAATTTTGTTTATTTTGCTTTGTGCGCCAGTGCGTTTGGCGTTACGGTTCCTACCATCGATCAATCGCTCGGGATGCAATCGGTGGCGGGGGCGCAGATTTCGCCGGATGGGCGCTATGTTGCTTATTTGGTCCAGCAGGCCAACTGGGACGACAATGATTTCGTAACGCAAATCTGGATCGCCGTTCCTGCCACAGGCGAGCGGTATCGATTGACCAGCGGGAAGAAATCGTCGGGCGGGCCGGAGTGGTCGCCCGATTCAAAGCACATCGCGTTCACTTCGGACCGGGACGGCAAAAGGCAAATTTATCTGATCTCGCCATCGGGCGGCGAAGCTGTGGCGCTGACGGCGGAAGACAATGGCGTCGGAGCGATGGCGTGGTCGCCCGACGGCGGCTCTATTGCGTTCACTTCGACTGGTCCCGATTCGAAGTCGAAGAAAGATCGCAAGGACAAATACGGTGAGTTCGATATTATCGGCGGCGATTATGAGATGAGCCATTTATGGCGCATCAAAGTGCCGGCGGAGATGCCGTATGACTTGAAGACTCTGCCGAAGCCGGAGGCGCTGACGAAGGGCGAGCAGTTTAACGTATCGAGTTTTTCGTGGTCTCCGAACGGCACGCGGATCGCGTTTACGGGAAGCCGCGATCCGGATTTGGGATCGCAGGACACGCAGCAGATTTATATTCTCGACCTGGCGGATCTGCATGTGCGCAAGCTGCTGGATACAGGCGGGCCGAACAGCAATCCCAAATGGTCTCCGGATGGGAAACAGATTGCGTACGTGACCGCGAACGGGCAGGAATTTTATTTTTTCGCGAATCGGTTTATCTCCGTGATTCCGGCGGATGGTGGGAGTCCGCGGGTGCTGACCACGGACTTTGACGAGGATCCCAATCTGATCGATTGGGCGAGCGACGGGATTTATTTCAGCGCTTCGCAGAAGACGGCGGCGCATGTTTTTCGTATGGACGCGGCGACGAAGAACATTCAAAGAATCAGCGGGCCGGATTCGTTTCATCTGACGGGTGTTTCGTTCACGAAGGACCACCGGGTGCTGGCTGGAATTGGAGGCGCGCCGAATCATTTCGCGGAGGTTCTGACTTCGTCCACTTCGGATTTCGTGCCGAGGATTTTGAGCGATGTGGGCAGCCAATACAAAGATTTTCGGCTGGCTACGCGGGAGGTAGTGGCATGGAAGTCCTCCGATGGGGCGACGATTGAAGGCATTTTGATCAAGCCGGCGGATTACGATCCTTCGCGAAAGTATCCGCTGATGGTAGTGATTCATGGGGGGCCGACTGGAGTCGACACACCGCTGATGAGCGCGGATCGCTATTATCCGGTGGAGAAATTTGCGGCGAAGGGCGCTCTCATTTTGAAGCCTAATTACAGGGGTTCGGCTGGATACGGAGCGAAGTTTCGCGCGCTGAATGTGCGCAATTTAGGCGTGGGCGATTATGCGGATGTGATTTCGGGGGTCGATTATCTGATCGCGAAAGGGATTGTCGATAAGGACCGCGTGGCGTCGATGGGATGGAGCGAAGGCGGGTACATTTCGGCGTTCATCACTTGCTATAGCGACCGGTTCAAGGCGGTTTCGGTGGGCGCGGGAATTTCCGATTGGGTGACTTATTACGTCAACACCGATATTCATCCGTTCACGAGGCAGTATTTGAAGGCTACGCCGTGGGACGATCCGGAGATTTATAAAAAGACATCGCCGATCACTTATGTGAACAGGGCGAAGACGCCGACGCTGATTCAGCAAGGCGATCAGGATAAGCGGGTGCCTCCGCCGAATTCTTACGAGTTGTATCAGGCGCTGAAGGACCGGGGCGTGCCGGTGAAGTTGATTTTCTATAAGGGATTCGGGCATCCGATTAATAAGCCGAAGCAGCAGAGGGCGGTGATGGAGCATAACTACGAGTTTTTTAGTAAGTATATTTGGGGTGAGGAATAGTTTTTCGGCCCCGGGCGTCGACACCAGTGTCGACGCGGCACGCAAGAGTGCGCGCGCCACACACAAATAGCGAGGGGCATTTGTGGGGCTAGTCGATATCTCCGACATGGTGCGCGAAAACAGCTGCTAAGACTCCGCTCCCTGCGGTCACGGCTCGGTAGGGATGCGGAAGCGTCTGGTGTTTTCGTGCTATTGCTGGCAGCGCATGGCGCCGCCCCATGTTTGTCGGCTACGAGCTCGCGGCGGGGGTTTCAAGCTAATAGAATGGTCATTCATGATGAAATTTGTTTTGCTTCTTGCGGGCGCGGGCTTCGCATTTGGTTTTCAGAGTCCAGAAATAGCTCGGTGGGAGAAAGAGGCGCGCGATGTGAACATTGTCCGCGATGATTGGGGGATTGCTCACGTCTATGGCAAGACCGATGCCGACGCGGTTTTTGGGATGGTCTATACCCAGGCCGAGGATGACTTCAATCGGGTGGAGACCAATTACATTAACGCCATGGGGCGGCTGGCGGAGGCTGAAGGCGAATCGAAAATTTATCAGGATCTGCGGATGAAGATTTTTATCGATCCGGTGGAGCTGAAGAAAGATTACGCGAAGAGTCCGGTGTGGCTGCAAAAGCTCATGAACGCGTTTGCCGATGGGCTGAATTATTATCTCTACAAACATCCGGAGGTGAAGCCGCGAGTCATCCAGCATTTTGAGCCGTGGATGGCGCTCAGTTTCACGGAAGGAAGCATTGGCGGCGATATCGAGAAGATCAATCTTAATCAACTCGAAGCGTTTTATGGCAAGGTTCCGGTGCAGCAAGAAGAACTGGACGATGAGTTCGCGGAGCCTGGTGGATCGAACGGCATGGCGATCGCGCCTTCTAATACCAGCGGGCATCACGCGCTGCTGCTGATCAATCCACACACGTCATTTTTCTTCCGTTCCGAGCTTCAGATGGCGAGCGAGGAAGGACTCAATGCTTACGGCGCGGTGACGTGGGGACAGCTCTTCATCTACCAGGGTTTCAACGAGCGCACGGGATGGATGCATACCTCGAGTGGAGTGGACGCGGTGGATGAGTATCTGGAAACGGTGGTCAAAAAGGGTGACAAATTTTTCTATAAATATGGAAGCGAGGAGCGTCCGTTCACTGCCGTGGAAATCACTGTGCCTTACCAAACCCCAACGGGTCTGGCGGAAAAGAAGTTCACGATTTATCGGACGCATCACGGACCGGTGATTCGTGAAGCGAACGGCAAGTGGGTCAGCATCCGCTTGATGCAGGAACCGATCAAGGCGTTGGAGCAATCCTACACGCGCACCAAGCAGAAGGATTACAAGTCTTATCGCGAGACGATGGAGCTGAAAGCGAATTCGTCGAACAATACGATTTTTGCCGATGCCGATGGCGACATCGCTTATTTCCACGGCAATTTTATTCCACGCCGGGATCCGAGCTTCGATTGGAAGCAGCCTGTTGATGGCAGCATCGCCGCGACCGAGTGGAAGGGCCTTCTGAATGTCGACGAGCTTCCGCAGTTGCTAAATCCGAAGTCCGGCTGGCTCTACAACTCGAATAACTGGCCTTGGTCGGCGGCTGGGGAGAGCAGTCCGAAGCAGAAGGATTATCCCGCTTATGTCGAGAATGGCGGCGAATCGGCGCGCGGGTTGCATGCGGTTCGCGTGCTCGAAAATAAGAAAGATTTCACGCTCGATTCGCTGATCGCGGCGGCGTACGATAGCTATCTGACATGGTTTGAGAAGCCGATGCCGGCGCTGATCAAGGCGTGGGATGATGCGCCCGCTTCGAATCCGCTCAAAGCAAAATTGGCCGAACAGATCGCGCTGCTGCGCAAGTGGGATCTGCGCTGGGCCGCGGATTCGGTGGCTACATCGCTCGCGGTATTTTGGGGCGAAGATATTCGTCGTCCCTTAGCTGGACGCCGTCGGGGAGGCGCGTCGGCTGAGAGCTTTCCTCCACAAGAATTGCTTGAATCGCTTGCCGCCGCGTCCGACAAACTCGCGGCGGATTTCGGAACGTGGAAGACTCCGTGGGGCGATATCAACCGGTTTCAACGCCTGACGGGCGATATCGTGCAGCCCTTTAACGACGCGGGTCCTAGCATTGCCGTTCCCTTTACGTCGGCGACGTACGGCTCGCTTGCGTCGTTTGGCGCGCGGGCGTATCCGGGCACGAAAAAATGGTACGGGACCAGCGGCAACAGCTTTGTCGCGGTGGTCGAGTTTGGGGATCGTGTTCGCGCGAAGGCTGTGACGGCGGGCGGTGAGAGCGGCCATCCGCCTTCGAAACATTTCAACGATGAAGCCGCGCGTTATGCAACTGGCGGTTTGCGCGATGTTTATTTTTATCGCGATCAACTGAAGGGGCACACGGAGCGGGAGTATCATCCAGGGAGCTGAATTATGTGGAACGACATTCGTTATGCTTTGCGCGGGTTTCGCCGCTCGCCGCTGTTTGCGCTGGTAGCGGTGCTTTCGCTGGCCATCGGGATCGGCGCCAATTCGGCGATCTTCAGCGTGGTGAACGGACTGCTGCTGCGGCCGCTGCCGTATCCCGACCCAGATCGCCTGGCGATCCTCTGGCTGCGCTCGCCGGGAATCAATATTTTGCAGGATTGGCCTTCGCCCGGTGAGTTTAACGACGTCCGGACGCAGAATCGTTCCTTTGAGGAGATGGCCATTTCACAAGGCAGCAGCGCGACGCTGATCGGCCTGGATCAGCCGGAGAACGTCGAGCTGCTGCTGACTTCCTCCACCTTGTTTCATCTGCTGGGCGCGAAGCCTCTCTACGGACGGCTGCTGATGCCGGAGGACGATACGCCGGGCAAAGCTCCGGTGGCGATTCTGAGTTATTCCATTTGGGAAAAATTGTTCAGCTCCGATCCTAACGTGGTGGGGCGCAGCATCACGCTGAACGGCATTGGAGGAATCGGTGGAGGCGCGGACAAAAATCAGGTTAGTGTTGTCGGCGTGCTGCCGCGCGATTTTCTGTTGAACGGCGAAATTATGCCCACCGTATCCAGCACGCGCCGGATGGATATTTTTCTTCCCTTGCCGCTGAACGCGGAGGTGCTGAGCCGGCGCTTCGACGAGAATTACAACCTGATGGCGCGTCTGAAGCCGGGAGTCACGATGACGCAGGCGCAGGCCGACGTGTCGGTGATCGCGGCCGGAATCCGGGACAAGGACAAGCGCGACCGCACGTTCACGATCAGCGTGGTGCCGTTGATGGAACAAGTGGTGGGCGACGTGCGGAGGGCGTTGCTGGTGCTGCTCTGCTCCGTGGCGCTGGTCTTGTTGATCGCCTGCGCGAACGTCGCGAATCTTCTGCTGTCGCGCGCCACCGGACGCAAGAAAGAAGTCGCCGTCCGCGCGGCGCTGGGCGCATCCTGGACACGCGTGGTGCGCCAGCTACTCACGGAGAGCGTCCTGCTGAGCCTGGCCGGCGGCGGCGCTGGATTGTTGATCGCCGCGTGGAGCCTTTACGTTGTCCGCACCATGAATCCGGGAAACATCCCTCGCCTGGACGTCATCGGAATCGATGGGCCCGTGCTGGCGTTCACGTTCGGCATTTCAGTCCTCACAGGAATTGCGTTCGGGCTTGCGCCGGCGCTGCGATCGGTGAAGCTGGACCTGAGCAGCGCACTCAAATCAGGCGGCAGAAACACGCAGGGCGACGGAGGATTCACGCTCTCCCGTCATCGATTGCGCGGGCTCCTTGTAGTCTCTGAGCTCGCACTTTCGTTGATGCTGCTGATCGGCGCCGGATTGCTGATCCGCAGCTTCGCGCGCCTTCAGGAAGTTCCACCCGGATTTAATCCGGATCACGTGATTTCCATGCGGCTCGGGGTGAGGACGCATCACTTCCAGAACGGCGACGAGGCCGATCGTTTTTTTGGGGAACTGCAACGGAAGGTCGCGGCAGTGCCGGGCGTGGTTGCCGCGGGAGCCGTGACGTCGCTTCCTTTCACGTCCTCGGTCGGCTGGGGAGGCATCGACGTGGAAGGCTTCATCCCTCAGCCGGGCCAGGAAATTCAGGCGGATCAGCGGTCCGCTTCCACGGATTATTTCCGCACGATGGAAATTCCGCTGATCAAGGGCCGCTTTTTCACGGAGCATGATATGCCCGACGCGCCCAAGGTGTGTATCATCGATCAGAAATTCGCCGAGCGTTTTTGGCCGCACGAAAATCCTCTCGGGAAGCATTTGGGCGGTCCGAAGAATCGCATGGAAATCGTCGGCGTGGTGGGCGTGGTCAAGGAATACGGACTCGACATCGATCCTCGCATGGCTTTTTACAGGCCCGGGCGCGGCGGCGAATATTTTGTCGCCCGCACATCCATCGATCCCTCCGCGGCCGCGCAGAGCATCGTTCGCGCCTTGCATGAAGCCGATCCGGCGCGCCCTATTTACGAGGTTCGCACCATGCAGGATCGCATGAGCGATTCCATGGCCCGCCAGCGCTTCTCCACCATCATGCTGGGCGCGTTCTCCGTCTTCGCGCTGATTCTCGCCGCCATCGGAGTCTACGGCGTGATGTCCTATTTAGTCACGCAAAGCCGCCACGATATCGGCCTGCGCATCGCTCTCGGCGCGCAGCGAAGTAGCATTTTGTGGCTGGTCGTGAGGCAGGGGATGGAACTCGCCGGGGCGGGAATTCTCATCGGAATCATCGGCGCGCTGGCTCTCACCCGCGTGATGGCGAGCCTGCTGTTCCACGTCAGCGCCGTCGATTTCGCCACCTTTTCGGCAGTCCCTCTGATCCTCGCGGCCATCGCTCTGCTCGCCACGTACGTCCCCGCCTGGCGAGCGACGCAGGTGGATCCGATGATGGTGCTGCGGGAAGAGTAAACTAATGTTTTTCAGGACGTCATTTCTTAGGACAATCATGCCTCGTTGGAAATCTACTGCTCTATCGCTGACTCTCTCTCTTCTTCCTCTCGCTGCGCAGGACAAAGGAATCACTGCTGCCATCGCCGGGGCCAAGGAGAATCCCGCTGCCTTCGACCGCGGCGCGAAAGCCTACGCCACTAACTGTGCCGGATGCCATGGAGCATCGGCCCGGGGCAGCGTCGGCGCGCCGGATCTGGTGCGCTCCGTACTGGTGCTGGACGATGAGAAGGGCATTCTCATCTCCCCTGTACTGCACAACGGCCGTCCCGATGAGGGCATGCCGAAACCCAATCTGACGGAAGCGCAGATCGCTGATATCGTCGCCTGGCTCCACGTGCAGACTTACGCCGCCGGGCATCGGACCACTTATGCTTTTCAGGACGTCCTGACGGGCGATGCGAAGAAAGGCGAGGCGTATTTCAATGTCACTTGTACCGGCTGTCATTCGGCGACAGGCGACCTGAAGGGCATCGGCGCGCGTTACGACGCGATGGCTTTGCAGGGGCGTTGGCTGCAACCGCGCGGTGGACGCGGCGGCGGCACACCTTCGAAGAGAAGTGACATCGCCGTTACGGTGACGCTTCCCTCCGGCCAGAAGATTTCGGGCGTCCTCGATCGGGTCGACGATTTCAACGTTTCTCTCCACGATGCGGACGGCGTTTATCATTCTTTCAACCGCGAAGGCGCGGTTCCCAAGGTCGAGATCAACGATCCTTTGAAAGCCCATACCGGCCTGCTCGGCAAATATTCCGATCCCGACATTCATAACGTGACTGCTTACCTGGTGACCCTCAAATGAAATTCCTGCTTGCGTCCTTATTCACCGCCGCCTCCGTCTTCGCCCAGCTCAATTCGGCGGAGCTGTTGAAGCCTCCCGCCGATTCCTGGCCCACCTTCAACGGCGATTATTCGGGCCGCCGCTTCAGCCCTCTGAAGCAGATCGACGAGACGAACGTCCAGAATCTGGCTCTCGCATGGGCCACGCGGTTTAATGGAACGAACGTTCAGATTAAGTCGACTCCGCTGCTGGTGAACGGCGTCCTTTACTTCACCTCGCCCAACAACGTATGGGCCGCTGACGCGCGCACGGGGCGTGAGATTTGGCACTATCAATACCCTCCCAACACCGGCAGCACCATTGGCAATCGCGGCGTCGGCATCTATGGAAACTGGCTCTATTTCGAAAGTCCGGACAGCAATCTGGTGAGCCTCGACGCGCGCACCGGCAAGGAGCGGTGGAAGGTTTCGATCGCGGATCCTAAGCTGGATTACACGTCGACGGTCGCGCCTGTGGTCGTCGGGAATCACATAATTGTCGGCATCGGCGGCGACCATCTCGATAATCCTGGGTTTCTGCAATCCCGTGATCCGGAAACCGGCGCGCTGCAATGGAAGTGGTGGACGACGCCGCGCAAGGGCGAGGCCAACATGGATACCTGGCCCGACGAGTATTCCGCCGCGCATGGCACCGGCCAGGCCTGGATCCCAGGCACCTACGATCCGGATCTGAATCTCTACATCGTCGGCACGGGCAACCCGAATCCGGTGATGGCGGAGAAAAGCCGCAAGGGCGACAATCTCTACACCTGCTCGATTGTGGCGATCAATCCGGATACCGGCAAGCTGGTCTGGTATTTCCAGCCCTCGCCGCACGACGTTCATGACTGGGATGCGGTGGAGACTCCGATTCTGTTCGACGGCGTCATCGACGGCAAGCCTCGCAAGCTGGTCGCGCAGGCCAGCCGCAATGGCTATTTCTTCGTGCTCGACCGTGTCACCGGCAAGAATCTGGTCACGCGTCCGTTCATCGAAACGGTGAATTGGGCGAAAGGGCTCGACGCCAAGGGCCAGCCCATCGCGGATCCGAAGAAGTATCCCACTACCGACGGCGTCCTGGTTTCCCCGAGTTCGAACGGAGCCACCAATTGGCAGGCCCCCAGTTTCGACCCTGAAACCGGCTTGTTCTACGTCGGCACCAGCCGGTCCTACAGCATGTATTACCTCACCGATACAGATGATCATCCGGAAGGCTGGGGCGGTGTCGATAGCGGCGCCGGGAGCGAGGGCAATTCGCTGTTGGCCATCGATTATCGGGACGGCAAAATTGTCTGGCGGCACGACTGGCCCAGCGGCAACGGGGTGGTGCACAATCTGACCACGGCGGGCAAACTGCTGTTCACCAGCAACGGAACGAATGTGGTCGCGTTCAACGCCGCGAACGGAAAGATCCTATGGCATACCGGGCTGATGGCCGCTCCTAGTGCCGGTGCGATCACGTATATGCTCGACGGCAAACAATATGTGCTGGTCGCGGCGGGGGATGGCCTGTACGCGTTCACGGTGAATCAGCCGGCGAAATAAGCGCGGCTTTTGTGGCGCACGCACTTTGCGTTCGCACGAGTGCGTGCGCCACATCTGGGGCACTACTGGGCTGCGCCTGCTTTGGGCTTCGCTCCCGGGTCTGGTTTGCCCGCGTCCAGGTCGTTCCAGTTGAGGATTGCGTTGAAGGCGAGGAAATATGTTCCTTGCGTCTGCCAGCGCCAGAAGGGGCGCAAGGCGAACATTACGATGTGGCCTTTGCCGGATGGGACGTCGACGGCGAGGGCTCGATTGGAGAGCGCCTGGCCGCCGGAGAGGGTGCCGGACAACAGCATATCGTTCGCGTTGGCGGGGAATTGCAGGACTACGCGCGGACGCGAGTCGTCCATGGAGATGCCGAAAGCGCGGGCCTGCTGGCGCATCATCGCCTGACTCTCCGCTTCGGTGGGAGCGGGGGGACCAGCGTTGACGGGCGTCGCATCATAGGGCGAAATCTGAACGGGCACGGCGTTCGGAGTCACGTTCTGGCCCAGAGGAGAACCTCCGCCTCGGCCGCCGAATCCTCCAAATCCGCCGCCGCCGGCCATCAGCACCGGATCCTGATTGAAGTACACGGGGAGATCTTTTTGATCGTAGCCGTAGGCGATCGGGCTTTTGCGATCGGCGAAGGTGCCGCGCAGGATGGAGCCGCGCGCGAACAGTGCCGGCGGATGCTCCACGGTGACGCCGCTGGTGAGGCCGTAATCGGAAAGGAACGCCGCGGTGGAACCTTCGGTGATGAGCGTGCCGCCATCCTGCACGAATTTCGTAAGCTCGGCGAGCCCGTCAATGCCCATGCCGCCGCGAATATCGTCGCTGGAATCGTTGGCGCCGAGGTTGGGAGTGAGAGCCGATTTCAGATAGGGAACGGCGTCCGGGCCGGTCTTCGCGATGCCGGTTAGATGCGATGCCGAGGATCCGCCGACGTGGGGATAAATAATCACGTCGTACTTGGCGCGCAGATTGCCATCGCGCAATTTCTGATCGGCGAAATAAGTGTACGGCACTCCATAATAGTCGAGCGCGGCGCGCACCCAACCTTCGTCCTGCGTGCGCTGCCAGGAGTGAATGTAGCCGATGCGAGGAACATCAAGTTCGTGCGTTTTGACGGTGGGCGCAGTTGCGACGGCCCACGCGTTGAGACCCAGATCGTGCAGAACGGGCTCAATTTTTGCCCGGTCGGCGTTGGGGATGATGAAGGCTCCAGCGCGGAATTTATGGGAATTGAGCTCGAAATCATCCTCGACAGCGAGCATCTTAACGTCTTTCAGCTTGAAGCGGAACGCCATTAACGCGTTGTCGGTGGTGTGGTCCAGGACCAGCGTTCCGCCCGAACCATCGATAGTGCCGGAAGGCTTCACGTCGGCGCTGATCATGGTCATCGGTTTTTCAAACACCGCTTTATCGGTGATGGGAACCAGGTTCACGTTGCGCATGTATTGCATGGTCCATCCGGTGTCATCGTAGGGCGCGGGATTCGCGATGGGGTAATTCTGCACGCTGAAATACATGTCGGCGAGCGTGTTATAGGGCTGATCCGCGCGGATGACGTAGTCACCTTCCGATATATCGACTGACCCTGCTTTGAAGGCTGCGACGGCTTTGTGAATTTCGAGGCCCTGATGGCGCAACTCATTCACAACGTCGGCCGCTTCGCCGCGGCGGCGCTGACCGGCGGGAATCACCCAGCCATAGGTCGGACCATTTTTGCCTTTATCGATGGCGCGCTTGTTCTTGACCCAGTAATTTTCGAGATACAGCTCCTTGTTCTTCGCAACCTGGTTCATAGCGAACAGGAGCGCCGATTCCTGGATGTTGGTGTTGTTGCGCGGTCCCCATTTAATCGAGGGCAGAGGAGGATTGGGGCGATACCATTCGCGGCTGGTCGCGGTCGGCTGAAGGCGGAGATTTTCGACGATATCAGGGCCGTAACTTTGCACCTCATAGAATCGGCCGAATGAATTGTGGGTGAGCGCGATCCAGAAAAGATAGTTGGGCACCCAGCCGTCGTAGAATCCGTAGGTGAAGACGCCGGGGACGCCGCGCTTGGCCATCTCCATGACTTCGGTTTCGGCGAGCAGCCACCATTCGTTGATGGCGATCGGATCGAGCGAGGTGTTATACGGGCCGGTGCCGGTCGACACATACAAATACGATTGCGCTTCGTGCAGATCGTGAAGAACGGTCGGGTGCCATTCAAGCACGTTATTGGTGATATTCTGCGTCAGCTTGAGGTACTGGCCCATACCGTCGCGATTATTGTCGTGGGCAACATATTTTCCCCAGTACATCAGAGGCGGGCGGGGTTTGCCGGTTTTTTTGCCGTAATAATAAGTATCGACCTGCTTCTCCCGGCCATCGACTTCGACCACGGGGGTGATGAAGATGATCGAGTTGTTGCGGATGGCTTGAATGAACGGCGTCTCTTCGATAATCAGGCGATAGGCGAGCTCGATCAGCATCTCTGGACCGCCGGTTTCGGGGGAATGGATGCCGCTGGTGGCCCAGTAGATCGGCTTGCCGGTCTTGATCAGCTCGCGGGCTTGGGCGTCGGTGGTTTTGCGAGGATCGGTGAGCGCGGCGAGAATGCCTTTATATTTATCGAGCGACTTGATGGTTTCTTCGTCGGCGATGGCGAGCACGACCTGGTCGCGGCCTTCCTCGGACTGACCGACCTTCCAGAATTTGGCGCGCGGGGAGACGCGGGCCAGCTCCTCGTAATAGCGATTGATGTCCTTCGAATAGGTGAGCTCGCCGGGAGTGCCGGGGATGCGGCCGAAAAATTTAAGGGGCGACGGAACGGTGTCGGAGGCGGGCATGTGATCGACAAGCTCGGTTGTGACGCGCGAGTCTTGCAGATACTGCTTGATTAGTTTCGTGTACTCCTCATCGAGCTTCTGCGGTGCGGGCGCAGCTTCGGCCGACGTGGGCTTCGCTTTCTTGGTTTGCGCGGTGGCGGGCGCGATCAGGAGAGAGGCGGCCAGGAGAAAATGTTGAAATCGCATAAGGCTGGTGAATCAGGATAGCTCCATTTGCAAGATAGTTGCAAATATCCCAACCCTCTCGCAGGCGGAACCGCCTGCGCCACCTGGCCAACCAAATCAACTTTGCATGTTAGGTGGGGCAGGTGTTTTCTCCTGCCGTAGTTTACGAACTGAGCGTGCGGCGGAGAAAATCGAGTGCGGCCTGGGCAGCGAAGGTTCGGACGCGGGTGCGGTCGCCGGGGAGTTGGAGGCGGCGAATTTCGGTAGGGCGATCAGGGGCGGCAACGGCGAGGATCACGGTGCCGACGGGCGCTCCACTGGCGCTTTCGGGTCCCGCTTCCCCGGTTACGGAGATTGCGTAAGTCGAGCCGGTACGCTGGCGCGCGGCTTCCGCCATGGCGCAGCCGACTTCTTCGCTCACCGCGGTATGCACATCGATGAGATGCCGGTCCACGCCGAGCAGCAGTTCCTTGGTGAAATCGTTGTAGACGAGAAAACCGCCCACGAAGTATTTCGAACTGCCGGCAATGGAGGTGAGGCGCTGGCCCAATAAGCCGCCGGTGCAGCTTTCGGCGACGCTCACAGTGGCGCTGCGCTCGGCAAGCATGGCGCCAACGGTGGCTTCGAGCGACTCGCCATTGCGGGAATAAATGCGATCGCCGAGCAAAGCTTCAATGGGCGGACCGACTTCGGCAAGCAAGGCCTCGGCTTCCTCCGCGGTCGAGCAGCGGGCGCGCAGATGGATCTGAATATCGCTGGGCGCGGCGAGGATGGTCGTGACAGGATTGAGGTACTTGGTATAGACGGGCGCGATGAGTTGGTCGAGATCCGATTCACCCATACCGGCTACGCGATAGAAGCGGGTGCGAATCACCTGCGCGGGCAGGCGGAGGGCGAGGCGCGGCACGCAGTGATTGGTGAACATCGGCTTCATCTCATGAGGAGGGCCGGGGAGCAGCATCACGATGCGATTTTTGTGCTCCAGATATTGGCCGGCGGCGGTGCCGTTGGGATTGTCGAGAGCTTCCGCGCCTTCTACTGCGTAGGCTTGGCGCAGATTGATCTCCGCCATTTTACGGTTCATGCGCCGGAAACGCTCGGCGATCGCGTCGCGCAGGTCGTCGCGAAAAACCAGTTTGCGGCCAGTGGCGGCGGCGGCCGCGTCACGGGTGAGATCGTCTTCGGTAGGACCGAGCCCGCCGGTGAGGATCACGATTTCGACGCGGGCCAGAGCTTCGCGAATGGAGGCGGTGAGCAATTCGCGATCGTCTCCCACGACCATTTTGCGGCGGACTTCCACGCCGAGGGTATTGAGCTGGTCGGTGAGGAAAAGGGAGTTGGTATCGACCCGCTGGGAGGTCAGCAGCTCCGAACCGACGGCGATGATTTCAGCTTCCATTGCTAAGGAAGGCGGCGACCCTCGATGGCTACATCGACGCGATAGATGGAATTGTTGGTGGCTAGAATCATCGCTTTCGATGGCGCAAAGGCCAAGCCGACGATGGCGGGACCGGAGAGAAACAGCTCGGCTTTCGCGTCCGGGGTGATGCGGACGATGCCCCGGCGGCCTTCGAGCGAAGCCGAGATGTACAGGTTGCCTTTGGCATCGAACGCCATGCCCTGCGGACGCCCCAAGCCTCGGTAGAAAACTTCCACGTGGCCATCGGGGCTGATGCGCTGAATGGAATCGAAACTGGAGGTGGTGGGGCCGGTGACGTAAAGGCATTCGTCGGTGCCGAAGGCCAGATGGTAGGCGGCGATCGATGGCTCAATGGTGGCGAAAACGTAAATCTGCCGCTCCCGGCTGATTTTGAAAATGGTGCCGCTGCGGTCGCCGACGTAGAGAAAATCGTGCTGATCGAAAGCGATGCCGGTGGCGACGCCCATGCCTTCGACATACACGGCGAGATTGCCGCCGGGCGATACCTGATAGACGACTCCATCATGGCGGCTGGAGGCGTAAAGCACGCCCTCACCGTCGATGGCGAGTCCAGTGGCGTTCATCAGATCCGAGACCAGCGGGCGCGCGTGATGATGCATATCGATTTTGTAAATCGATACAGGAGCTTTCTGGCCGGGTGATCCGCTGAAGGTGGTATAGATGCTGCCGTGGCGATCGATCACGGGATTCGAGACCGGATGCAGACTGTCGGCGACCAGGAGGCCGACCTCGCACTTATAAGGCACGTTGCCGACGGTCATTTCGCCCGCGGGCGCGCCATCGGGGACTCGCGCGATGACGAACGAATCAGACCCGATCACGATGGGCGCGGAGAGTTCGCCGAACTTCACGTGCGGGCGGTCCGTGCCGGCGAGGCCTTTGCCGCGAATCTGAAATTCACCGCCGGGGATCGCGGCGGCGGGCGATACTTCTGAGATCTGCGGACCGTTTAGTGATTTACGAAATGCCATAAAGGAGCTTGCTAATTGAATTGTTCCATCCAATGAAGTACAACACAAGCGCGGCGTAAATGCCGGCCATTACGTCGTCCATCACGATGCCGGTTCCGGAAGGCAGCCGTTCGAGTTGACGCACCGGCCAGGGCTTCCAGATGTCGAACGCACGGAAGAGCGCGAAGGCAATGATCCATGCGCCAAGAGAGTAGGTAAGGGCGCCGGCGAGAGCGATCCATTGGCCGACCACTTCGTCGATCACGACAATTTGCGGGTCCTTTTTCCCGACCTGCAACGCGGTGCTCCCGGCCGACCAGATGGCGGGCGCGAGCAGGATCAGCGCGAGAAGGGCGAAGAACCAAGAGGGTTGCTGGCGCAACGGCCAGGCAACGATCAGCGCTCCGAGAGATCCCGCGGTGCCGGGTCCTTTGGGAACGTAGCCGCATCCGAACCAGGTGGCGAGCACGCGCGCTAGCGTTTTCAATCTTCCTCGTCTTCCAGGTGCGAAAGGTCAGCGGGCGTGGAGATGACGTACTTTTCGGTCGCCCAGTTGCCGAGGTCGATCAGGCGGCAGCGTTCGCTGCAAAAGGGCATCTCAGGATTATCGAGGGTTACGTCCTTCTTACAGATGGGGCACTTCATGGCCATATCCGGTCAAACCAATGCAATTTGAAGTAGTTTCTCCTGCGAAGGAGTGACGGGAACATCCACCAACTCACCCGTCAGATCGTAATCATGCGCCTCCGTGACGCGCATTGTGCGCATGACGCCGGAGTGCAGAGGTTGATCGCCGGGATCGGAAATATAGCAGACACCGTCGATTTCAGGCGCTTGCGTTGAAAGGCGAGCCTGCCAGACCAGGTCCGAATCGGCCGATGGACCTTCAACGAGAACTCGGAATTCGCGGCCGATTAAGGCGCGATTTCGTTTGCGCGAGATTTTTTTTTGGATCGCCATCAGATGACGCTTGCGATTATAAATGGTCTTGGCGTCGACCTTTTGATCGAGCTCGAAACTCTTGCTGGAGTCCTCGTCGGAGTAGGAAAAGACGCCCAGGCGATCGAATTGCGCGGCTTCGGCGAACTGGCAGAGCGTTTCGAAATCCTGGTCGGTTTCGCCGGGAAAACCGGCGATCATGCTGGTACGGATCGCCACGCCGGGGATGGTCGCGCGGATGCGTTCAATCAATTTAAGAAAGATATCGCCGTTCGCGCCGCGCTTCATGCGCTTCAGCACATTGGCGCTGGCATGCTGCAAAGGCATGTCGATATATTTCACCAGAGACTTGTGCGCGGCGATGGTATCGAGCAGCTTTTGCGTGACTTTATTCGGATAAGCGTAGAGGAAACGGACCCATTTTTCGTGCGGCGTTTCGATTTGCGCCAAGCGCGCCAGCAGCGTAGCCAGGCCGTCCTTCATGCCGAAATCTTCGCCGTAGCAAGTGGTGTCCTGGCCGATCAGATTGATCTCACGGACGCCTTGCGAAAACAGGCGCGTGGCTTCGGAGATGACCGATTCAAAGCGGCGGCTCCGAAATTTGCCGCGGTATTGAGGGATGACGCAGAAGGTGCAAGGATGGTCGCAGCCTTCGGCGATTTTGATGTAGGCGAAATGGCCGGGGGTCGAGAGAACGCGCGGCGTGAGGTCGTGATAGAGGTAGGCGTCGAGCGGATTCTCGGCTGGCTGGAGACCTTCGCAGAGAGCGTTGATACGCTCCAGCTCATTGGTTCCGATGACGGCGTCCACTTCCGGCATGTCCTTCTGAATATCGGCGCGATACCGTTCGACAAGGCATCCGGCGACGATCAGGCGCTGGGCGCGGCCGGATTTCTTGTACTCGGCCATTTCGAGAATGGTATCGATCGACTCCTGCTTGGCGGGATCGATAAAACTGCACGTGTTGACGACGATGACGTCGGCATCGGAGGGATGCGGCGTCAGCTCATGACCGCCGGCGACGAGTTGGCCCATCATCACCTCTGTATCGACGAGATTCTTCGGGCATCCAAGACTGACAAAACCAATTTTCAAAATAGATTCCTGCGGAGGGGCGCTATCTACAGGATAACAGTTAGATATGACACTGGGATAGGCCGCGCTTTTCGAGGTATTGCTGATGATATTCTTCGGCGCGCCAGAAATCGGTGGCAGGAGTGATCTCGGTGACAATGGGTTTGGGGAAACGAGCCTGCGCGGCATCGCGGGAGGCCTTGGCTTCGGCTTCCTGCTCCGGCGAATGATAGAAGATCGCCGAACGGTACTGGGTGCCGACGTCGGGGCCCTGGCGATTCAGGGTGGTCGGGTTGTGGTTGTCCCAGAACACTTCTAGGATGTCCTGATAGCTGATGACCTCCGGATCGAAGGTCACTTCCAGCACTTCGGCGTGGCCGGTGGAATCCGTGCAGACATCCTTATAAGAGGGGTTCTTGAGCTTGCCGCCCATGTAGCCAACCTGCGTTTCCTTCACTCCGGC
>Ga0116129_1000407_pt1 | contig 28625 bp, 27 predicted proteins | sample June2015DPH_17_2_FD_89732 | JGI IMG/M metagenome (GOLD analysis project Ga0116129, IMG submission 89732) | Peatland microbial communities from SPRUCE experiment site at the Marcell Experimental Forest, Minnesota, USA - June2015DPH_17_10 | ecosystem: Environmental > Terrestrial > Soil > Wetlands...
AGATGTTGAATTCGGCCGCCGGCGTTACGTTTCCTTCACAGCAAGGAGCGCCTCCCATGATTACGCAGCGGCCAATTTTTGCGGCAAGCTCCGGTTTCCTGGCGAGCGCGAGAGCAAGATTCGTCAGCGGCCCCAGAGTGACGACGACCAGTCCAGGGTTCGCTTCGATGGTTGCGGCTATGGCGTCGACCGCGTGCAAGGCCTGCGGAGAACGACGCGGTGCCGGGTAATCGTGGTCGCCGAACCCGTCGCGGCCATGAAACCACGTGGCATTTGTATACGTGCGTAGGAGCGGCTTCTCCGCGCCAACATAGACCGGAACATCGGCTCCGCAGAGTTCAATCGTGTAGAGCGCGTTGCGGGTAGCCTGCTGTACGTCAACATTCCCGGCGACTGTCGTGATTGCGGCCACGCGCACACCCGAAGCCCGCAGCGCCATGATCAAAGCAACCGCATCATCCGACGCGGTATCGGTATCGATGAGAAATGTGCGAGTCACGCGCGTAGGATAACAGACCATCGCAACAGCATTTCTGCAAGACGTCGGTGAATACTTGTCGAGTGGTTGAAAGAAGAGTACAGTTACACGTTTTCCAGCCGCTGTAAGGATCCAAAGAAGGAGAAACGATTGTTCACACCATCGAGTCTGAGCGTTGCCCTGTTGATGATGATTACGAGTTCTGTTTGCTGGGGGTCGTGGGCAAATACTTATAAAGGCGTGAAAGGCTATCGTTTCGAACTTTTCTACTGGGACTATGCTGTCGGCATTTTCCTGGCGTCGGTTGTGCTCGCTCTCACCATGGGAAGCAGCGGCCACGACGCTTCCAGCTTCCTGAATAATGTTCGCGCGGCCGACACATCGAACATTGTGAACGCGCTCATCGGAGGTGCGCTATTCAATCTTGCCAATCTGTTGCTGGTCGCTGCAATCGATATGGCAGGGCTCGCCGTGGCTTTTCCTATTTCAATCGGCATCGCGCTCGTAGTGGGAGTCGTTTTGAGTTACGCCTTGCAGCCGAGGGGCAATCCCGTTTTCTTGGCCATCGGTGTCGCATCTGCCTTTCTGGCGGTTATTTTTGATGGCAAGGCCTATGGAAGTCTCGCGGCCTCAGGGCGTTCCATTTCGAAAAAAAGTTTGATCACGTGCGTAGTGTCTGGCGTTCTGATGGGCCTATGGGCTCCGTTCATGACCCACGCAATGACGCGCGGCAGCAACACTCTGGGCCCCTACAGCGCGGCCGTTTTCCTCACGCTCGGAGCATTGCTCTCATGCTTGATCTGGAATATTTATTTCATGAAGCATCCGCTGGTAGGGGAGCCGGTGAATTTTAGCGGCTTTTTCAGCGGGCCCGTGTCGGGTCATCTGCTTGGACTTTTCGGTGGATGCATCTGGGGCCTGGGCACAGTCTTCAATCTTGTAGCCGCGAGCTTTACCGGCGTCGCGATTTCTTACGCCATCGGACAATCCGCTCCCATGGTTGCGGCGCTGTGGGGAATTTTTGCCTGGAAGGAATTTGCGAACTCTGGACCGCGGTCCAAAGCCTATCTTGCCCTGATGTTCATCTTTTACGGACTGGCGATCTTCCTGGTCGCTCGATCGAATGGATAGGATAGATCCGCTTTATTACGAATCGACGTAGTCCAGGTCGCTTTACAGAAGGAAATTTTTTCTGTATCAACTCAGGTCTATAGCAGCATACCCGCGATCGATGCCGACATGAGATTCGCCATGGTTCCCGCCAGCATCGCACGAATTCCAAGCCGGGCCAGTTCGCTCTTCTTGTTCGGAGCCAGCGCTCCAATACCACCGATTTGAATTCCGATGGAGCTGAGATTGGCAAATCCGCAGAGTGCGAACGTTGCAATCGTAAATGAGCGGGGATCGAGCGCCGCTTTCAGCGGCCCGAGCATGGAGAACGCCACCAGTTCATTCAGCACCATGCGCGTGCCCAACAGAGTTCCAATCACTCCGCAATCGTGCCAGGGAACGCCGATGACCCAGGCAACCGGCGCGAAGACAGCTCCGAAAATCTTTTCCAGACTTTCTGGAACCCAGGAAATCCAGTGGTGAATTCCACCCAGAACGCCATCCGCCAGCGCGATCAGCGCCAGGAACGCAATCAGCATGGCGGCGATGTTCAACGCCATATGCAAACCATCCGTCGTTCCCCGGGCAACCGCGCCCAGCAGATTTTCTTCCTTCTCGGTTTCCTCCTCGCCTTCAGGCATCACAACTCGCCCAGCCGTTCTCGGCTGCTCGGTTTCGGGCACCAGCATCTTGGCCATTAGCAGGGTGCCGGGCGCGGTCATAATGACGGCGCTCAACAGATGTTTAGGTTCTATTCCAAATGCAATGTAAGCCGCCATAATCCCGCCGGAAACGTGGGCCATGCCGCTGGTCATCACGGTCATGAGTTCCGAACGTGTCAGATCAGGAAGAAACGGCCGAATGGTCACCGGCGCCTCCGTTTGTCCCATGAAAATGCTGGCCGCGATGTTGAGCGATTCCGCGCCGCTCGCGCCCATCACCTTGGTCATGATCCAGGCAAAGAACTTGATGATGACCTGCATGACTCCAACGTGGTAAAGCACCGCGAAAAACGCGCAGATAAAAATGATGGTTGGCAGTACCTGAAACGCGAAAAAGAAACCGAGATGCGAACCCTGCTTTCCCAAGTCGCCGAAAACAAACTGCGAACCGGTGAAAGAGTAACTAAGCAACTGACTGACCACGTCGCCAGCCTTCTGAAAGACTCGCCGGCCGGCGTCGATTCTCAACACGCATACCGCAAAGGCAAACTGCAGGCCCAAACCCCAGGCCACGGTTTTCAGGCGGATGGCTCGGCGATTTGTCGAAAAGGCGTAGGCCAACGCGAGCATGGTGAAAAGGCCGAGAATTCCAGTGAAGCGTCCCATTTAGTTTTTGTCTCCGGGTCTGCCGATGACGCGATGGATCAAAGGTCTCTTCTCGTTTGGGGACGAATCGGAAATTCGATAGCTCTCCTCGAGCATTTGCCGGGCACGGTCCGCGCGAGTTTCTGCATTGTAGTGGATCGTGGCCAGCGGCTCGCCGGCCGAAACCCGGTCTCCGACTTTCTTGTGAAGCACGATTCCCACGGCGGGATCGACGGAATCTTCCTTGCGTTCGCGGCCGCCCCCTAAAATGACGCACGCGGTGCCCACCTGCTCGCACTGCAAAGATGCGAGAGATCCGCTTCCTCGGCTGGAAACCGTCATCGTATGTTGAGCGAGCGGTAGTTTCTTCGGATCGTCAATCGCACGCGGATCTCCGCCCTGCAGTTCCACCATCTGCCGGAACCTGTCGAGTGCTTTTCCAGAAGCAATCAGTTTCTCACTCTGTTTTTCCCCTTCCTCAACACTGGCAGCCACTCCGCCTAAGTGCAGCATCCATCCCGCAAGCTCAATACAAAGCCGGCGCAAATCTTCCGGTCCTTTACCGCGCAAAACTTCTATGACTTCAACAACCTCGAGCGCATTGCCGATCATGCATCCCAGCGGCTGATCCATGTCCGTGATGAGCGCCACAACCTGTTTGCCCATGCGCTCCCCGGTTTCCACCATCAGTTCGGCTAGAAAAGTGGCGTCTTCATCATTTTTCATGAACGCACCGGAGCCCGTCTTTACGTCGAGAACCAGTGCGTCGATGCCTTCGGCAAGTTTCTTGCTCATGATGGAGGCGCAAATGAGGTAAGGGCTTTCCACGGTTCCAGTCACATCGCGCAATGCGTAGAGCTTCCGATCGGCCGGAGCGATCTGGGCGGTTTGACCGATCATGGCGCAACCACAGACTTCGAGTACGCGGCGAAATTGATCGACGGATAGATTGACGTTGAAGCCGGGGATCGCCTCAAGTTTGTCCAGCGTGCCTCCGGTGTGCCCCAAGCCTCGGCCGCTGATCATTGGAACGGCAATACCCGCGGCGGCTGCAAGCGGCGCCAGGACAAGCGAAGTTTTGTCTCCGACTCCGCCCGTCGAATGCTTGTCGACCTTTCTTGCCGTCAATGACGACAGATCGAGCACTTCGCCCGAGTGCAGCATGGCGTCGGTCAGGGCAGCGGTTTCGCCACGAGTCATCCCGCGCAAAACGACTGCCATCAGCCAGGCCGAAACCTGATAGTCGGGAATGTCTCCGCGGGTGTACGAGTTGACGAGATAATCAATTTCCTCCGCAGACAATTCGCCGCCGTCGCGCTTCTTGCGGATCACATCAATGGCGCGAAGAGTTTGCGTTAAAGCATGGGTCAGATTCACTGAAGGCGGAATCCTTCCGGCAAAAGTTCAGTGATATGGGCCTGCCGCGGTCCTTCAGGGCCGGGGTAGAAAATTGTTGCGTCGGGGCCAAATTCGTAAATGACTTGACGGCAAGCCCCGCACGGAGAGCTGGGCACACCGTGGTCATTCACTACGGAGACCGCGCGGATTTCGATCTTGGGGCCGAGTTCCGCAACCGCAGAAAAAATGGCGGTGCGCTCGGCGCAGTTGGTCATTCCATAGGAGGCGTTCTCCACATTACAACCCGAGAACACTCTGCCATTCGAAAGCAGAATGGCAGCACCCACGCGGAATTTCGAATACGGTGCGTGCGCGTTCTTCATCCCCTTTTTGGCAGACTGCAGCAGTTTCGCCCGCGCGTTGGCCGGCACATTGTTCTTGCGCATAACGGAGAATTCTAACGGCTAACCAGAAATCGAGGGCAATTGTAAACCCTGACGAAGCAGTGCAGTTCTTTTTCTTGATTTCGATTTAGGTAGAAAGCGCGCACCACCGATTAGGCAGTTAAGTTTCGAAAAAGCGCTCGCACTTTTTCTTCATCCAGCTTGCCATCCGTCCGAACACCCGAGCAGATATCGAGTCCGAAAGGACCAACCGTCTGTACGGCTTCCCGAACGTTATCCGGCTTCAGTCCGCCAGCAAGAAAGAGGGGAACGTTGACTCGCTCTCGAATGCGACAGCTCAACTTCCAATCGTGCGTCCGGCCAGTGCCGCCGAGTTCTTTGGTTGCGAGCTCAGGATTTCCTGAATCGAGCAGAATCGCGTCAACCCGCGCTGCCACCGCGGCCGCCTCTTCCATCGATTCTTCCCCGTTTACGTGCACCACTTGTACCAGCGAGATTCCCGGCAGCGCCCGGCGCAGATCTTCGTAAGACCCGTGAATCAGGCGATCCACAATCTGGATTGCATTAGTGCGGCAGCGGCGCTGTTGAGCGATGATGGTTTCCGCATCTTGCAGTGCGGTGAGCAGAAATGTTCCGATCGATGGAGGAACTGTAGCGACGATTTCGGCGATCTGTTCTTCGGAGATTACGCCCGGCCCGCTGGGCATGGCGGAAACCAAACCCAGAGCGGCAGCGCCACGCTCAATGGCGATTCGAGCTTCGCCAGGGCTTGAAATACAGCAGATCTTGACCCGTGGCCGATTGCTTGCCCGCATCCTGCGATTATGCGACGCCGGGAGGACCGTGAGCCAGTCCAACCGGAATTGCTTTTGTTGTAAGTCAGGGCTAGCATATTTTCGTTATTCTTCTCCGCCCGGCATCGTTAGCGTGAACTTCACGTTTCATGCAATTTCTTGCTCGATCTTCGTTCTTGATTTAAGGAGGATGTTATGGGCATCGCAGTTTCGCCGCGGATTCACCCGCAGGTAGCTGATTTCATAGATAAACCTCGCAAAATGTTGATCAACGGCAAATGGGTAAACTCCATTTCCGGCAAGACTTTCCCGACTTACAATCCCGCCACTGGCGAGGTTCTCGCACAAGTGGCCGAAGGCGATCGTGAAGATATTGAACTGGCAGTGAGGTCCGCGCGCAAGGCCTTCGATCACGGCCCCTGGCGGCGGATGACCGCTTCCGAGCGCGGACGGCTGATCTGGAAGGTCGCCGACCTACTGGAAGCGCACACCGAAGAATTCGGCTATTTGGAAAGCCTCGACAACGGCAAACCTCTGGCCGTCGCAAAAGCAGCGGACGTGCCGCTGGCTGTAGATCTGTTCCGCTATATGGCGGGATGGGCCACGAAAATTGAGGGCAACACCATTCCGCTTTCCGTTCCGTATACCCCCGGCGCGAAGTATTTCGCCTACACCTTGCGGGAGCCGGTCGGGGTTGCAGGACAAATCATACCCTGGAACTTTCCTCTGCTGATGGCAGCGTGGAAGCTGGGTCCCGCACTGGCTTGCGGCTGCACGGTGGTTTTGAAGCCGGCGGAGCAAACTCCGCTTTCGGCGCTGCGTCTCGGCGAACTCATCATGGAAGCGGGTTTCCCCGAAGGCGTGGTCAACGTCGTACCGGGTTATGGCGAGACGGCGGGCGCGGCACTGGCCGCTCATCCGGACGTAGACAAAATCGCATTCACCGGCTCCACGGAAGTGGGCAAGTTGATCGTGCATGCGGCGGCTGGGAACTTGAAGAAAGTTTCGCTGGAGCTGGGTGGTAAGTCTCCGAACGTGGTGTTCAAGGATGCCGACCTCGAATCGGCCATCCCCGGGGCGGCCAGCGCGATCTTCTTCAATCACGGGCAGTGTTGCTGCGCTGGATCGCGTCTCTACATCGAAAAGCCAATCTTCGATCGCGTCGTGGAAGGCGTGGCCGAACATGCAAAGAAAATAACTGTGGGCGCGGGGCTCGATCCGGAGACGCAAATGGGTCCGCTGGTCTCGCAAGAGCAGTTGAGTCGAGTCTGCGGATATCTCGATGCGGGATTCGCGGAAGGCGCTAAGGCCCTTACAGGTGGCCATCAAAAGGGCGACAAAGGGTATTTCGTGGAGCCTACCGTTCTTGTGAATACCCGTGAAGACATGAAGGTGGTGCGCGAGGAAATTTTCGGGCCTGTGGTTGCGGCAATGCCGTTTGACAATCCCGAAGAGATTCTGCCCCGGGCCAACGACAGCGAATACGGCCTGGCCGCCGCCGTTTGGACGCGGGACGTCGGCAAGGCCCACCGTACCGCCGAATATCTGCGCGCCGGCACGGTGTGGATCAACTGCTACAACATTTTCGACGCGGCGTTGCCGTTCGGTGGTTACAAGCAATCCGGATGGGGCCGCGAGATGGGCCATGACGCCCTGAGCCTGTACACCCAGACGAAGGCGATTTGCTCAAGAATCGCATGAGATCGCTGGAGCAAAATTTAGGACGGCGGCTTCACCGCCGTCCTTTTTCACCCTAGGTTCTCTAAGCTTGTCTATTTTTCCATTAAGAGCACTTTTTCTGTATCGTCAATCTCGCTTAATTTGACCTCGATCACTTCATTCATCGTGGTCTGAACATTGCGCCCGACGAAGCTGGCCTCGACCGGCAACTCGCGGTGTCCGCGGTCAATCAGCACGCACAACTGCACCCGTCGCGGTCGGCCATGGGAAAACAGCGCGTCCATCGCCGCGCGCACCGTGCGCCCGGTGAATAGCACATCGTCAACCAGAACGATGTTTTTGTCTTCAATCGAAAAGCCAATCTCTCCTTCTTGCACAACCGGTTTGGGACCAAGCGTTGAGAGATCGTCGCGATAGAAAGTAATGTCCAGCGTGCCCACCGGAACATCGGCGTTGTCGATGCGAGCAATAATTTTGCCCAGCCTCTCCGCGATCGGCACGCCTCGGCGGCGAATTCCAATCAGTCCGAGACCCTTGACTCCGTCGTTCTTCTCAACAATTTCGTAGGCCAGACGAACCAGGGTGCGCTCGATTTCCGAGGCCGACATGAGTTGGGCTTTCTGGTGCAGAGCGGTCTTACGCGGAGAAATCTTCGCATTCATGGTCGAGTGTGCCCTCGTATATCTGTCTTTGGCAAGAATTGAACAGACATCACTCTAGTGGCAACCCGGAAGTTCTGCAAGGCGAGGCTATTCAGAAGCCGGTTGGTTTTGCGGGGGTCATGTCCGGCGTCATTTCTTCGGCAGGGGCTTCGGTACGAATTGCGCACCCGACATTTTGAACTCTCACATCCTGGGTTAGGACACCCGTATCATTTTGCAGAACTTGCAGCGTGATCTGGTGAGGCGCGGCCTGTGAGCCTTCCGCCGGCAAAATTCCTATGCCCTGATTTCGTCCTGCAGCCTTGGCCCGGTAGAGTGCGGTGTCGGCGAGTTCGATCGCCTCTTCGGCGCAAATTGCCTCGTAAGCGTGGCGACTCCATGGGAACGAAGCCCATCCCACCGAACAAGTCTTGCGCACGCGAACCCCATGTCCAAGATCAAATTCCTCCGATGCCATGACCTCCAAAACGCGATCACAAAACGCCGGCGTCCCCGCGGGGTCAGCCGAACGGGACATAATCAGGAACTCTTCTCCTCCCCAACGCACCAGAACATCGGACTTGCGCACAACCCTGCCCAGGCGCTCGGCCACCAGCTGTAGCAGGCGATCGCCCGAGGGATGGCCATGCAGATCGTTCACTCGCTTGAAAAAATCCACGTCGACCATCAGGAACACGAGGTCGCGATGATCCATTTTCTTAACTTCGTTGCCGCGGGCCCGCTCATAATTTCTCAACACCTGGCCGGCTTCCGCCGTCAGAATTTCTTCCAGATAGCGGCGGTTCCAGACCCCGGTCAGCGGATCGGTGTAAGAAATCTCCTGAAGCTCGAGGTTCTTGCGCTGCAGTTCCAGGCTGTGCCATCGGAGAGATTGTTCCTTATTCTCCAGCTCGTCTTTCAGCGTGCACATTTCGTCAAGATTTTGTCGCGACAAACGCAGCAGGTGAAGCAATTTGCGGTCCATCCACCGCTGTTTGACAAACACTAATATGCCCATCAACACCATCGCCGCCGCGGTCAGCAGCAGCCTGTAGGACCGAACACGCGGCGGCGCTTCTCCGCCAAATTCTGCCCACACCACCATAAGAGGCGTGGAAAATACCGCCAGCATTGCCAGCCGCGCCGTCCACATACTATGGTCCGGTTGGGGTGCAGGCTCGGCACACCGTTCGGACGAGGATCCGCGCCCCATTAAGCCCACCGCCGCGAACCACGCCATCCCGGCAACTAATGGAACGTCGTATAGACTGCCCGTGTAGTACCGTTGAAAATCGATCGCTACACCGGCAAGAATCGAGCCCATGCTGTAGAGCAATGCCGCTTTAAGAAATTGTCCGTAGATTGTTTGCCAGGATCCTCGGCTGCGCTTCCAGACGAATCTAATGCCCACGATGAAAACGATCTGTTCGCAGGCGTAGAGCACATCGAAGCTGCGCCCATACAAGGCTTCGTTCGGCGCAACATATTGCCACGGAATTACGACGAACAGGTATAGATAGAGCCACCATGTGAGCAGCAGAAGAAAATCGATCGACCCCACTCGGAGAGAATGGTTGTTCCTTTGAATGTGCGGTTGCACGGCCAATGCCGCCATCATCGGAACGATGTGCAGGAACAGAACTACATCCGCCACAAAGGGGTTGGGCACTTCTTGCCGCAGGAACACCTCGAAGTAAGTCCATAGAACCTGTGCGCAGAGCCACATTCCGCAGCCCGAGGCCATGAGCGCCCAGAAGAGTTGCTCTTTTCTGTCCTGGTTTCTGATGTTCGAGAGAATGGCAATGGTGGCGCAAAATAGCAGGACACACTGCGTGAGATCGCCGAACGAGGTTAATCCAACGCTGCGACTCACCAATAGAGACACCGCGGTGTACACGCAAACCACTGCGCACACGGTTCCCGTCCACTTGCTCGGTTGCCGCACGGAGATCACGCCCACGCTAAAAGTGTATGTTCATAGCCCGGTTCCCAATGCATTACGGAAGTAATCGGGGAAATGAGTTGGAATCGTCCGGCGAGGAAGGCTTTCTAGCCCAGGGCTGCCGTGAAGCCCTTGGCAAACCGCGAAACATCCTGGTAGGTGTTGTATAGAGGCACGGGCGCTACCCGGAAGGTATCAGGTTCTCTCCAGTCGCCCACGATTCCTTCCCGAGCAAGCCGCTTACACAATTCCTGCCCGTTACGCGGAATTCGAATTGAAAGTTGCGCCCCGCGCCGCTGCGGCTCTTGTGGAGTGAGAATTAAAAAATTCGAAGAGCTCCGCTGATTCAACAAGAACTCCAAATAACTGGTTAGCGAAACACTCTTGCTCCGTAATCGTTTCATGGTCGCTTCGTGGAAGATCTCCATCGAAGCCCGCAGAACGGCCAGACTAACAATCGACGGATTACTCAACTGCCAGCCCTCAGCGCCTTCCATGGCGCGAAAATTCGGCCCCATTTGAAAACGCGACGCCTCGTCGTGTCCCCACCATCCCGTGAACCGCGGTAAATCCCAGGCGCGAGCGTGGCGCTCATGGACAAAACAGCCGGCCACACACCCCGGCCCCCCATTCAAATATTTGTAGCTGCACCACACCGCAAAATCCGGACCCCATTCGTTCAGCTTCAACTGCAAATTGCCTGCCGCATGGGCCAGATCGAATCCGACAGCGCAGCCCCGCGCATGCCCGGCGCGCGTAATTCTCTGCATATCGAACGATTGACCCGTCGCGTAATTCACCCCTCCCAGCAAAATCAGCGCGATCTCATCCCCGGAGCGTTCGATCAACTCATCAATCTCCTCATCGCGAAGGCAAGACTCGCCTGGCAGCGGAGTGAGTTCGAGCAGTGAGGTTTCCGGATCGAAGCCGTGAAAATGAATCTGTGACTGCACCGCGTACTGATCGGAAGGGAATGCACCCCGTTCAATGAGAATCTTGTGCCGCTCCCGGGTAGGACGATAGAACGACACCATCATCAGGTGGAGATTGACCGTGAGCGTATTCATCACCACAACTTCGCCGGCCTTTGCTCCCACCAGCGTCGCGGTTTGCTCCGTGAGCAGTTTGTGATAGGGCATCCACGGATTTGTCGCGTGGAAGTGCCCTTCTACGCCTAGCTGCGCCCAATCTTTTAGTTCCTGCTGAATGTATGCGCTCACAGTTTTCGGCTGTAGCCCAAGCGAGTGGCCACCCAGGTAGACACAATCAGCTCCGGCATGCTGGGGCAGCAAGAAGCGCTGGCGGTACTCCTTGAGAGCATCGGATTCATCCATGGCTCGCGCAAAATCTTCGCCGGATTGAAAGTGGATTTCTGTCACGGCCGCAGCTCCAAAGGACTGAGATCGCGACGAATCAACTTGTCGGCGCGAACCCAGTCCAGATCTTCCACGCGATCAATCGATTCGCAAAGCTCTGCCAGCATGCGATCCTGAACCGCGCCGCGGGCCTGGGCGAGGGAGTAGGGAATGCGATGAAACGTCACCATGGCGTACTTCGGCACGAATTGTTGAGGATATTTTGCTTCCAGCGCGAGTTCTACTTTTTTTAGAAACAGAAACCGGGCATCTGCCACCCGGTCTCGCATCTCGGTAAAATTTTCAATTGCCATATCCGCAATTGCATCGGTATTCATCTTGCGTTCTTTATCGAACTCGGCAAAAACTCGCGGCCAGTCTGCGCTGTGCCGGTCGAGTAACGCGATTAAACAGGTACAGTCTTCAAATCCGCAATTCAAACCTTGCCCGAAGAAGGGAACAATCGCATGAGCTGCGTCTCCAAGAAGCAGAAGGTTTCCTTGGCCGTGCCAGGGCGAGCACTTGATCGTGACCATGGCGCCCGTCGGATTCGTAAAATAGTTATCCGCCAGTTCCGGCATGAGCCGAAAAGCGTCAGGAAATCGCTCTTCAAAAAATCGGCTGACGGCCGAACGCGTGTTCAGACTGGCGAAACCGTCCGCGCCCTCAAAAGGTAGAAACAGAATACAAGCAAACGTGCCGTCGATATTCGGCAACGCAATCAGCATGTGATTGCCCCTCGGCCAAATATGCAGAGCGTTCGTTTCGAGCAGATGCTTTCCGTTGGTCCCGGCTGGAATGGTCAACTCCTTGTAGCCGTAGTCGAGATGCTCTTGGGAAAAGTTGAACCGGCTCAGCTTAAGCATTTCTGTCCGAATCGCCGATGCGGAACCGTCGCAGCCGATCACAACTCCAGCTGCTGAACTAAAATCTTCACCGCTGCTCTCATCGCGCAATCGAATCTCGCCCGTCTTCAGATCGTATCCGGTGCAGCGTAAGTTGAAACGAATGACTGCACCTTCTTCCTCCGCTGCGTTCAGGAGAGCGATATTCAGCTCCGCTCGCGAAATCGAGTTAATGACCTCCGCTTCATTTTTCCCGTAGGGCTGAAACGTGAGTTCACCGGCAATCGAATGCATCATCCGGCCCTTCATGGGAATGAGGATGCTTCGCATCCGCTCCCACAGACCGGCCTGCTGTAATGCAAAAATGCCACGAGCCGAAAGAGCAAGATTGATCGACCGTCCCGCACTCATGCGCACCCGGCGCATGTCGGGACGCCGCTCATAGATATCGACTGCGAATCCTCGCTGCCTCAGAAGAATAGCCAGAAGAGGGCCATTCAGGCCGGCGCCGACCAGTGTCACTTTCTCAGCAGTTGATTTCATGCAAGATGCTCGATGAACGAGCCAAAGAATGCGGCCTCTACTCGACCAGCAATGTCCTCGCTTCCCACAGCTCCGGGAAGAACTTCTTATCGAGCGTCAGCTTTAAATAAGATGCTCCCGCACTTCCCCCGGTCCCCATGCGGATGCCGATGATTCGCTCGACCAGTTGAATATGGCGTAACCGCCAGCTCACCACCAGTTCATCGAACTCAGTAAGTCGCTCGCACACGTCGATCCAATCGCGATGATGGCGCTCATCCTGGTAAAGCGCGTGCACCGCTCGCGCACGCGCTTCAAATCGCTCCCGCTCGGTCGTGTTGCCCTGGCTCGCAGGCAGCTTGCCCATTGCCTGCAACGCCCCAAAAAATACGTCGTGCAGCGAGGGTTCTTCCAGCCGGCGGTTCAGACTTGCATACGCCTCCGGAGTAGGCCGGTGATAGCGGAGCATTTTCTCGTCCTTCAGCCCGCACAAAAATTCGATCTCTCGAAATTGCTCGGACTGAAATCCGCTCGCCGGCTCTAGAAGGCCCCGAAAGGCAAGGAAGTGCGTGGGCAGCATGGTTTCCAGAATCGTAAACTGCTCTACCAGCACTCGCGTGATTTCCGTACACCGGCGCAGCAGTCGCGCCGCTTCATACACTTCGTCATGCGACTGCGGGGCGGCGCCGGCTCTTCGCAAATTCGCCACCACCGCATCGAGATCGTGCAACAGTTCCTTGAACCACAACTCATAGGTCTGATGCACAAGAATGAACAACAGCTCGTCGTGATGCACTGGCGAAGACTGCGGCTGCTGTAACTCGAGCAGTTCCGGAACTCTTAGATATGAACTGTAGGTGAGCTGTCCAGCTTCGGGCGCGACAGGCGACGAACCAGTCCCCGCGCTCGACTTCGTATCCCCAGACTCTCTCGTGGCGCTTTCAAGATTCAGGAACCGCGTAGCGTTCCCACTCAACAGTTTGGCCTTGGTAGGCTGCGCCAAATTGCTTTGGCGGATGAGAGCGCCCACCCGTTCCTCACCCAGTGGAAAAGGATAGTCCGAGCCGAGCATCACCTGATCCGCTCCGATTGTTTCTATCAGGAACTGAAGCGCCCGCTGGTCGAACACCGCGGAATCCGTATAGAAGCGATCGAGATAGTGACGGGGCGGATGTTGGCAGTCGCCGTGGGCGACGGAATGATGATGCCAGGCGTTCTCCAGCCGCCCCAGCAGAAATGCAAAACTTCCCCCGCCGTGCGCAAAACAAATCCGCAGCGTACTCGGCAATCGATCGAATGCTCCGCTCAGAATCATCGCTACCAGCGACAATTGTGTTTCAGCGGGCATGCCCACCGTCCACGGCATCATGTATTTCGGCATCCGCTCTGCCCCCAACATTTCCCACGGATGCACGAGCACTGCTGCGCCTTCATCTGCACAGTGGTGCAGAAAAGTTACAATCCCAGGATCATCGAGATTTTTGCTTCCCACATGGTTGCCGATTTGAACGCCCAGATGCCCGGCCTGCATGCACCGGCTGAGCTCTTTGCAAGCGACGTCAATATCCTGCAACGGTACTTGGCAAAAAGATTTCAATCTGCTTTTTCCGCGGCTACAGAGTTCCAGCGCCGCATGGTTAAACAATTGCGCACAGTCGAGCGCATGTTCCACCGGACGCTCATAGGCAAAAAGCACCGGAGTGGCAGAGATCATTTGCAGATCCACTCCGTCACGATCCATTTCCCGCAATCGGACATCCGCATCCCAACACGCCGAATTAATATGGCGGAAGAATCGATCTCCCACCATGATGTCCGCTTTTCCCGGCTCGGTATGCTTGATCCACGGCCAGTTGGGCGTGCCATATCGCGCCGCGAGATCCGGCCAGGAGCTGGGAAAGAAGTGATTATGAACGTCGATGACTTGCATTTTTTATTTGCCTGGATGAATCGCACCGCAGTGCTTGCATTTGCGCCGGCTCTCACTCGAATAGAACTGCTCAAACAAAGGAGGCAAATCCTTAACGATGCTCTTCAGTCTTAGTTCCGCCCGATAAATAAGCTGATGACACTTCTGGCAATACCATTCGAATGCGTCCAGTGAGCCCTCGGGGCGTGGTACTTCAATGACTACTCCGATGGTGTCGACCGGTCGCTGCGGCGAATGTCGCATATGCTTCGGCAAAAGAAAGATATCGCCTTCCTTGAGCGGTATTTCCAGCGGCGGTTTTCCGGGCGTCTCCATGATGCGAAGAACAATCGCGCCCTTCAGTTGGTAGAAAAATTCCTCGGTTGGATCGTCGTGATAGTCGCGGCGCTGGTTTGGCCCTCCCACCACGGTCACCATCATTTCCCCATCTTCCCAAACCTGGGCGTTTCCCACTGGAGGCTTGAGCTTGTCTTTGTTCTCTTCGATCCATGCCTGAAAATTAAAAGCCTTCAGATTTGTTATCGACGCCATCCCATCTCCTATTTCTGCGGCTTGTAAGCCATGGCCTTGATCTCGATCAGCAAGTGCGGATGTGGCAATTGATGCACGGCCACTGTCGTTCGGGCCGGGCCGTCATATCCGAAAAATTCGCCGTACACCTCGTTATAGCCGGCGAAATCGTTCATGTTCACCAGATAGGTTGAGATCTCAACTACATCCTGCAATCGTGCTCCAGCACACTCCAAGATGTCGCGAATGTTTTCGATGACCGCGCGCGTTTGATCGCGTATGTCCAACTTGGTTGCGCCGAGTGGGTGAACTTCCGCGCCTGCGATTGTGTTGTCGGACCGGCGTGCGCTGGTTCCGGAGACAAACAAGAAGTCGCCGGCGCGCTTGATGTGCGGATACTTGCCCAACGGCGTCGCTTTCCCTTCGACGACTTTACTTTCCGTGGTGCTCACCGTTTCCTCATCAGGGCGTCCCAGTTGACCCATCCCGTCGCAGCGACGTTTCTAAAATGCATCAAGCAAACTTAGAGCTGGATGCAAATATTATTCAGCTCGGAATAAAAATCTAGTGAATGTACGCCACCCTCGCGGCCGATGCCTGAAAGTCCAACCCCACCGAACGGGGTTCGCAGATCGCGCAGGAACCAGCAATTCACCCAGGTGATGCCCACATTCATTTGTTGCGCCACCCGATGGCCGCGCTTCAAATCGCTGGTCCAGATCGAAGCCGCGAGTCCGTACTTCGTATCGTTCGCCATTGCCAAGGCTTCTTCTTCAGAATCAAACGGCGCGATGTGGCACACCGGCCCAAAAATCTCTTCCTTGACGCAGCGTGCCGTCTCGGCGAGTCCAGTATAGATCGTTGGTTGCACATAGAAGCCGTGGTCGCGACCGTCGCCGAACCTTGGAACTTCACCACCGGTAATGACTGTCGCCCCTTCTTCGCGTGCCAGTCGGAAGTAGGAGAGCACTTTCTCGCGATGTTGCGCGGAAATCAGCGGCCCCAGCTTGGTTGCTTCGTCCTTTGGCCAGCCCAAATGCAGTTGTTCTGCCTTCCTTTTTAACGCCTCCACCAATGCATCGAAAATCTTGAGTTCTACGTAGACTCGCTCCGCGCACAGACACACTTGGCCAGTGTTAAGAAACACAGCGTCGGACAATCCGTCGACCGCTTCTTCAAAATTGCAATCCGCGAATACGATTGCCGGGTTCTTTCCGCCCAGCTCAAACGACACTGGTTTTACCGTGGGCGCCACCGCTTTCATGATGGCCGCTCCGGTTCTTGATTCTCCGGTAAACGTAACCGCATCCACGTCAGCATGCTGAGTGAGAAATTCTCCCGTGGACCCTGGCCCGAATCCATGAACCACGTTATAAACGCCATTTGGAATTCCCGCTTCCTGCATCGCCTCGGCGAGCAGCGTAGCTGTAGCCGGAGTTTCTTCCGAAGGCTTCACCACCACGGTATTGCCGCAGGCCAGCGCTGGTGCAATTTTCCAGGTGAGCAGCAGCAGCGGCAAATTCCACGGAGTGATAATACCGACCACGCCCAACGGCTTGCGGACCGCGTAGTTCAAAGCGTTTGTCCCGTCGGCAGTTTCCGTATGAAACGATTCCAGCCCGGCCATCTTCACCAAGTCGGCAAAGACACGGAAATTCGCAACCGCGCGTGGAACGTCGAGCTTTGAGGCAAGGGAGACTGGCTTTCCCGTATCGGCGACTTCGGCTTGAACAAAGCAATCGAATCGCTTTTCGATTGCATCCGCAACCTTGTGCAATCGCGCCGCCCTTTCGCGAACTCCGAGCCGTCCCCATTCTCCACGCAACGCCCGCCGAGCGGCATGCACAGCCTCATCCACCTGGGCGGCGTCGGCCGCAGTGACTTGCGCGATCAAGGTTCCATCCGCCGGATTTATATCCGCGAACTCCTGCTTTCCAGGCACGAAGCTGCCGTCGATGTAATTCTGGATTACTTTCACGAGATCCCCGGGGCGGGTCCTGGCAATCGTAGCAGCCAGTCGGGAAGGGAGGCAATCTTGGCAGGATGAGCTTGGCAGGATTAGCTCTGTCGCTGTTTCAGGTAGCGCGGTAAGGCTTCGCGCCAGGAAGGCATTCCAATTCCAAGCGCTCGTAGACTTGCGGGAGACAATACAGAATACGCCGGTCGCGGCGCAGGCCGAGCCATCTGAGCGCTGCTCACCGGCCGCACTAATAGGGTGAGTGCGGCGCTCTGCACGATCTCTTGCGCAAATTCAAACCAGCTGCAGTCTCCAGCATTCGTAGCGTGCGCAATTCCGCCGGCATTCTGCCTGCATAACTGAATGATTGTCCGCGCCAGGTCTACCGCGTATGTCGGGGAGCCACGCTGGTCGTCGACCACATCAAGCGCCCGGCGGCTGGCCGCGAGTTTCAAGATCGTATCGGGAAAACATTTCCCGCCCATGCCGAACAGCCACGAAGTCCTCACGATGCAGCAGTCGGGCATCAGCTCAAGCAGCTTGATCTCCGCCTCGGCTTTGCTTCGTCCATATACGCTCTGGGGATTACGCGCGTCGCCAGTTTCGTAGGCAGTAGTCTTTTTTCCATCGAAGACATAATCGGAACTCAAGAAAAGCAATCGCGCTCCAACCTCTTTCGCCGCCGCGGCAACATTCAAAGCGCCGTCGCGATTCACTGCGTAAGCCAGCTCGGGATTGCGCTCGCAGCCATCCACGTCCGTGTAGGCCGCCGATAACACGATCCATTCCGGATTTGTCTCCCGCACCACCTGTTGCACGCGCTTCGCGTCGCGAATATCTGCATTTTGCGAGCCGAGTCCAGTGACGGCGTCCCCGCTCCATTCGCGCATGAGCGCCTGGCCGAGCAGCCCAGACCCTCCGAAGATTACGACTCGCATAGGTGCTATCCGAAAGCCTCAGCGTTGTGCAACATCATGCCCTTTTGATCCTTCGCCGACACAATGGGCTCTCCGTCGAGTTCCCAATTGATTTTCAGTTTCGGATCGTTCCAGGCCAAGGTTCGTTCATGTTCCGGCGCGTAAAAATCGGTCGCCTTGTAAAGCACCTGCGCATTTTCCGATAGAACCCGGAACCCGTGGGCGAAGCCCACTGGAATCCACAACATTCGATGGTTCTCGCTCGACAATCGCACCGCTTCCGAGCGCCCAAAATCCGGCGAACTCCGGCGCATGTCGACGGCAACGTCCAGGATTTCGCCTTCCACGACTCGCACCAGCTTTCCCTGCGGCTGAGCTATCTGATAATGCAAACCGCGAATCACGTTGCGAGAAGACCGGGAATGATTATCCTGCACAAAGTTTTCGGCAAGCCCCAGGCTGGCCATAGTTCGCTGGTTGTAGCTCTCCAGGAAAAAGCCACGCTCGTCACCAAACACCCGCGGTTCCAGCACAAACACCTCGGGAAGGGAAGTCGAAATTTTGTTTACAGAATTCATGGCAGGGATGGCTCGCTATCTGAAAAGCAATCGCAATATCAGAATACTTTCTCTCGCAGAAGTTGAAGCAAGTAAGTGCCGTAACTATTGTTCTTCATCGAATTTCCGATTTTCTCGACCTGCTCGATCGTAATGTAGCCCGAGCGCAGCGCAATCTCTTCGGGGCAAGCCACCATCAGCCCTTGCCTTTTCTCGATTGCCTGAATGTAGAGGGCCGCTTCCATTAACGATTCATGCGTTCCGGTGTCCAGCCAGGCCATTCCACGGCCCATCACAACCACCTCCAGCTGGCCGCGTTCGAGGTATGCCTTGTTTACGTCGGTGATCTCGAGTTCGCCCCGCGCGCTCGGCCGCAGCGACTTCGCCACCTTTATCACCTGATCGTCGTAAAAATAAAGTCCGGTCACGGCATAACGCGACTTCGGATGCGACGGCTTCTCCTCAATACTCAGAGCCTGCCCGGAGCTGTCAAATTCCACAACTCCGTATCGTTCGGGATCGTGCACGGGATACGCAAATACGCGCGCACCGTTTGTTTTGGCTGCGGCCTCCCGCAGATCTTTTGCTAAATCGTGTCCATAAAAAATGTTGTCGCCTAGAACCAGGGCGCAAGCGCTGCCTCCCAGAAAAGTCTCGCCCACCAAAAAAGCCTGCGCGATTCCTTCCGGCTTCGGTTGAATCTTATATTGCAAGCCGATTCCGAATTGGCTTCCATCCCCCAGCAGCGCTTGAAATTTAGGCACGTCCTCGGGCGTACTAATAAGAAGGATGTCGCGAATCCCCGCTAGCATCAGGGTGCACAGCGGGTAATAAATCATGGGCTTGTTGTAAACCGGGAGCAGGCTCTTGCCCATGGCGTGGGTCACGGGATACAAACGCGTACCCGACCCTCCGGCGAGAATGATTCCTTTATACTTCGCGCTATTCGATGCTGGCATTTTGCGAATTATTTCTGAAGTTCCTTAAGATGACACTCAAGAAGAATATTGGGTTTCGATCCATTTGCGATAGCTGCCGGTGGTAACCCCGCGGACCCACTCATCGTTCTTTAAATACCACTGCACCGTTTTTCCAATGCCGGTCTCGAACGTTTCTTTCGGACGCCAGCCGAGTTCCTTCTCAATCTTGCTGGCGTCCATTGCATAACGACGGTCGTGTCCGGGGCGGTCTTTCACAAATGTGATCAAGCTTCTTCGCGGTGCTCCGCGAACTCCAGCCATCTCATCCACAATGTCGCAAATTGTCTCGACGATTTCGAGGTTGCGCTTCTCGTTCCAGCCACCGATGTTATACGTTTGCCCCACTCGTCCTCGGTGCAAAACCGTGGCAATCGCCTCGCAATGATCCTCCGCGTAAAGCCAGTCGCGAACATTCTGACCATCACCGTAAACCGGCAGCGGCTTGCCGTTCAAGGCATTCAGGGTCACCAAAGGAATTAATTTTTCCGGGAACTGAAAGCGCCCGTAATTGTTAGAGCAGTTCGTAGTGAGCGTGGGCAACCCGAAGGTGTGGTGGTAGGCGCGCACAAGATGGTCGGAGGATGCCTTCGACGCCGCGTACGGACTGTTGGGAGCGTAGGGAGTCGTCTCCGAAAAAGGCGGATCGTCCGGCCCCAGCGATCCGTAGACCTCGTCGGTTGAAACGTGAAGAAAACGAAAATCCGCACGATCCGGACCGTCCAGGCTTCCCCAATAGGCTCGCGCTTCTTCCAGCATCGCGAAAGTTCCATCGATATTTGTGCGGATGAAATCTTCCGGACCCCGTATAGAGCGGTCCACGTGGCTTTCGGCTGCAAAATGCACAATCGATCGGGGCCGCCGTCGCTCGAGCAGGCTGCGCAACAGCGAGCGGTCCGCAATATCACCCTCGACAAACTCGTACCTGCGATCACTCGTAATGGATGACAGATTATGAAGGTTGCCGGCATAAGTAAGCTTGTCCAAGTTCAGAACAGACGCCGCTTCGCGCTCCATCCAACGAAGGATGAAGTTCGATCCGATAAAACCTGCTCCGCCGGTAACTAAAATCGTATTATCCATGAGTGGCAATGCCGCTGAATTGCTTCGGCGCGCTGAGTTTTCTTTAAGGGACGTACCATTGTAAACGTAAAGCACGGGAATAATCCCCGTCCTTTATGGTCTGCTCTTGGTTGTGCTGGTTCTCTCTAGCCTTTCACTAGGCTCGATTCATAGACTGTTTATCCGGCCTCCGGTCGCGAATTTCTTGCCCGCGCTGCCAGGTGCCCGCTCGGCTTCCTGGCCACCGGTTCTACGGAATTCCCTCCCCCCATCTCGAAATAAACTGGTTCGCGGTAACCGTGCTCCACGGATAAATGATCGCGAATCCGCCGTTTCGCCGCTGCTCCCCCGTCTCTCGCACCACGGGATTCGCAATCAGGAATTGCAATCGATCTGTCAGGCATGCCACGTCACCTCGCGGCAAAGTGAAGCCGACGTAATCCACGGTCTCCCGGTTTTCAGGCACGTCGCTGGCGAGCACGCACAGCCCCGCACCCATCGCATCCAACAAGGCAAGGGACAGTCCTTCGAGGTCGGACGGCAAGACGGAAATCATGGCATTCGTGAGCAACGCGTCGAGATCTTCCCCTGCAACCCAGTCCAGTATTTTGATCCGTTCTTCGCTGGCTTGGTTTGCAGTTGGCGCGTGTAATCGTCACAATAGTTCAATGCTCCGGCCATTACTAACTTCACGTCTGTTTTCCAGGCGCTCATACGCTTCTACTAACAAATGGCTGCACCTTTCGGGAGAAACCTTCCCCGATACAGAATGTAGCTTTCTGTCTCCAGTCTCCAGCTAAGAATCTTGTCCGGGACACGCAGCTCCCGCAGCAACCCGCCATTCGGCACATAAGATGTCTCGGCGCCGTGGGTTTCCCAGTAGTGGCGCTGCGGCGTTCGCGAGACCACCATCGTGCTAGTGGGCAGATTCACGGCCGCCCGCTCTCCAAGTCTAAGCACCACCACGGAGGCTATCCGGCCCCATTTTCTTGCGTCGCCAGTCCAGATGCTGCACCGTAACCACAGTTTTTTTACCGGCAAGCCGCGGAATAAATCGAAAACAATGCCGGCCCCAGAGCGTGATACGAGCACACCATTAAGAAGTATCTGTTCAAAATCTTCGACCAGCTCGGCACCTCGTCCGGGTCGAGTTGGCGCTTTATGCCGTGCACCACAGCGATCCTCGCCAGGTGGAGCGGATTACCGCTGCCGGTCGGGCAACTCCCGACGCCTGGCTACTAGGCTAGACACGTCGGTACCTGTCCGGCCGCCAATTTGAAAACTACCTCCGTCGCCTGTATAAATCTGAGGACGGAACTTCGTGCCTGACGCCTCGCCCAACCCCGGCCCTAATCCGCAGCCCCGGCGCCCGACCCTCGTGGCGGCAGCCCTACTTCTCGCCGCTCTCGCACTGGTTGTCCTCTATACGAGCCGCCGGGCGTTTATGAGTCCGTTGGCCTTGGTCGTGGTCGCTGCCATTGGTTTAGCCGCGCTGTTGTTGCAGCTTCGCCTTCGTCCCGACCTTCCTTCTTCGATTCGAGGACCACTCTGGCTCAATGGGCTTGGCGTGGTCTTCGCCCTGGGAGCGCTGTTTGCCGACTTCCTTCATCTCAATCCCGCGATTATCCCGATTGCCGCGCTCGCTGCCGTCGTGTCTTTTGCCGTAAGCGGCATAATCGTGCTCAGCGCTCTACGCAAACGCCGCATCTGAACCGGATTCAGTTTTTTGAGGGATATTTCAGGTTTCCGGCTTCCGAATTCCAGAAGCCGAAGTCTTCAACTACGGCTTAAACTCCACCGCGACCGTCGTCTCCGCCACCACCGGCTGGCCGTTCACCTTATAAGGTTCGAACCGCCACCACCGCAACGCACCCGTGGCGGCCTGCGCCAGAATCGCAGGCCCGTTCAGCGCATGCACCTCCACCACCGATCCGTCGCGCCCCACAATGATATCCAGTACGATGATTCCTTTCAGGTTTTCCGGTCGCGCGGCCGCGGGATAGTCAGGATCCACGCGGTGCCTCACTAGCCTTTCCATCACATCGGCAGGCACGTGGGCTTGCGGCTGGATTGCACTTTCGTTCTTCCGGAGATCCGATTCCAGACTTTTCCACCCGCGATCCCATTCCCACCACCCCACCCCCGCCAACAAGATTGCAGCCAGGATTAAGAATCCCCATCCCCGGCTGCGGCGCCGGTCTACAGAATGCCGCTGAGCGGAAGGCCGCGCGCCGTCAACCCCTCGACCTTCGTCGCTTTTCTCCGGTTCGAGCTTCAACTGCTGGCCAGGCTCCGGTTCCGGCTTCGTTTCTTTCGTGCAATCTCGGATGGATGCCTGCTGCTCCGCCGATATCCCGATGAACTCCATGCCGCACCGGAGTTTGTCGTGATACCGCACCAGCGCCCGTATGCGCAGGGAGGTCGTATTCGAGGGCAGCTGAATCTCCAAACCCACCGACTCGCCTGGCTGTAATTCTCCCGCCATCACCGCGCCCAGCCCGTACACGCCCAGGTTCTCCGATCGCCCGGGCACGGTGTCCGGAATTCCGGAGCGCAACACGGTTACATCCAGCGGCGCCTCGACCCGGTATCGCAAAGCGCGACGCCGCGTAGGTCGACCGGAGCCTCGCCCTTTTGATTCTGCTTCCATCTCAAAAAGCAGGACTACATACTGCGGGCCCGCAGCTCTTCAACCTCCCCCCCCTTGGCGACCAGCACCACGTTTGCCATGCCAATAAACAGTCCGTGTTCCACAACTCCGGGCATATCGCTGAGCTGCCGTGCCAGCCGATCCGCGTCCGCAATCTGTCCAAAGCGGCAATCCAGAATGTGATTGTTCTCGTCGGTCAAAAACGGCTTCCCGCTCGCATCTAGTCGTAAATCGACTTGCGCCCCCAACGCCTCAATCTTCTTCTTAACCAGCGTCTGCGCGAACTTGATCACTTCCACCGGCAGCGGAAACTTTCCCAGCGCTGCAACTCTCTTGGTTTCGTCGGCCACAATCACAAACTGGCGGGTTGCCGAAGCCACAATCTTTTCCCGCAACAGCGCTCCACCACCACCTTTAATCAACCGCAACTCCGGATCAAACTCATCGGCGCCGTCCACGGTCACATCGATTTGCGAGCATTCATCGAGCGTGGTCAGCGCAATTCCCAGGCTCGCGGCCAGCCCCCCCGATCGCACCGAACTTGGGATGCCGCGAATCCGCAGCCCATTCTTTACCTGTTCGCCCAGCAATTGAATGAAATAGGCCGCGGTCGATCCCGTGCCCAGCCCAACCACCTGACCTTCTTTAACAAACCGCAAGCTGGCCCGCGCGGCTGCTTCTTTCTCCTTATTGTTGCTGTTGGGATCCTTGACCATAGTCTTCTCGGTCTTCAAACCGCGAAAGCGCACTGTCAACCCTACCGCCCGCCTAGCCTAAGCTCTTTTCCACGTAAACCAAATAGCCCGCCAGGGCCAGTCCGAACAAAACCGTCAGAACCGTCACCAGATCCACAATAAATCCCGCAGGCTCAAACTTTCCCGCATCGAGTTGCGCCCGCGTCTTGCGATAGCGCATCAGTCCGGAGGTCACCATCCCCACTCCTGCAATGATAGCCGCGGTTCCCATCCAAACCGAAAATCCCGTCGCCTTCGCCGCTTGGCCCTGAAACGCCGTCAACTGCCGCATCGCAACCGCAAACCGCCCAATCGCAAAGCCGAACACCACAACCGCAACGCTGGTGCGCACCCACGCCAGAAAAGTGCGCTCGTTGGCTAAATGATCGCGTGCTAGATTGGAATTTTCCACGTAGCTCTCCGATGATGATCACCGCCGCAACGACCGCAGTATTATTCCACAGCCTTAGCCACCAGGGCTCCTACCCCCGCAATATTCTTGACCAGTTCCTCCGGGATACTGTGCCGTTGTTGGAGAAATTCAGGACTGTTGTACGAAACCCATGCCTTGCCGTTTTCGTCTTCGGCTACCAGAACCTTCAGAGGCAGATCGATGGCCACGGAAGGCGCGGCCACCATCACCGGAGTTCCGCCCTTCGGACTCCCGAAAATCAGAACCTTCGTCGGCCGCATCTTCATTCCGGCCCTCGCCGCCTCGCCGCTATGGTCAATCAGGGCGAACAACTTCAAGCCACGCTCGGCAAGAATGTCTTCGAAACGCTGCACCGTTTCATCCACAGTGCGCCCGCTGGCAACCCGCATCAGACCACTCTGTTCCATGTCTTTCTCCCGATGATCTCCGCATTATGATCGCAAACATTATGATCGCAAACATTGTGACCGCAGCATGATTCCACAACCTTCGCCACCACCGCCGCAATCATCCCTTCCCAATGAGATTCTGGGCAAGAAGAGTGGCATGCGGCTGCATCGTTCAAGACGGATTTATGCAGTCTACATGGAGTGCGCCGTTTCTACGGAATCGACTCTAGAGAATTTGGCGAGCTGTGGAAACTTCTTAACCAGGGATTCATCTCGCCTCTCGGATCTCGCGAATCAGCAGTCTATTCAGAGCGCTCTTTCAACTAAAGCTTTCATCCGCTTGTGAGTTTCTTTTCACGGCGAATTCATCTTCGTGTCACCTCCGCGTAACCCCGTCTCCGTAACTTGGCCACTGCAACTCGAAGTCACAAGCCTTTAGGAGGAACTCCATGTCTTTGCCCAGTTTCCTGGCGCAATCCAGGCAGCACGCTGCGGTCGCGGCGAGCCTGTTCGCAATTATCACTAACCTCGGAGCGCCGCTTTCAGCAGCCGCCGCTCAGAGCACTCCCGTCACCCCCATCAAGCACGTGATTGTGATCATTGGCGAGAACCGGACTTTCGATCATGTTTACGGAACCTTCAAACCGAAGCGTGGACAGACCGTTGCCAACCTGCTCTCCAAAGGCATCGTCAACGCCGACGGTACCCCGGGCATCAACTACGAGCTTTCAGCTCAATACAACGCAGTCGATAGCGGAGCTTTCGAAATTTCTCCCGGCAGCAAGTTTGCTTACTTCAACATTCCTGCGCCCGAAACCGCCAGCGCTCCCACCTCCGCGAGTGACAGCGACCCCGCTCCCTTTGTAACTTTGTCGTTAGCCGAGCTCGCGGAGCCCGGCCTGTATCCCTCCTACAACAAGTACCTGCTCACCGGAGCCACTGGACTCCCGCACAACGTACCGGATACTCGCACTCCCAACGTTCTTACTTTGGGCTCTGGCGCTTTTCAACTCACCTCCGCCACTCTTCCTTACGATGCTTACGCGGCCAGCCCGGTCCACCGTTTCTACCAGATGTGGCAGCAGACCGATTGCAGCATCGCTACGGCAACCTCCACCAATCCCAGCGGTTGCTTGAACGATCTGTTTCCCTGGGTGGAAACCACCATCGGCGCGGGAAGCAATGGCAACAAGCCACCGGCCGTCCTCAACACCGGTGAAGGATCTGCCTCGATGGCGTTCTTTAACGTAACCGCCGGCGACGCTCCTTACTTCAAGCAACTGGCCGAACAGTACACCATTAGCGATAACTTCCACCAATCGGTCGAAGGCGGCACCGGGGCCAACCACATCATGTTTGGCTACGCCGATGCAATCCCCTACAGCAACGGCAAAGGCAAACTCGCAACTCCGCCCGCCAATGAGATCGAAAATCCCAATCCCCAGTCCGGAACCAACAACTACTACGATCAGGATGGCTACTCGGGTGGCAGCTACACCAACTGCGATGACCTTCGTCAGCCCGGCGTGCCTGCGGTCGTGAACTATCTACAGTCGCTGAATCCTCCCATCGAACCCCGGTGCGCTGCCAACGCCTACTACCTGCTCAACAACTACAACCCTGGATTCGTCGGCGACGGCACTCTAGACAGCCTGTACACCGCGTTCACGATTCCTCCGACCGCCCAAAAGCACATCGGAGATTCGTTGTCCGCGGCTGGTGTGTCGTATACCTACTTCGGAGAAGGCTGGGACCTTTACACCAGCGATCCGACCGGGGCGAACCCCTACGACCGTTATTGCAACATCTGCAACCCGTTCCAATACGCCACCGACATCATGACCAATCCAGCCGAGCGCGAAGCCCACATTCAGGACACCACCAGCCTCTATGAGGACTTGGTCGATGGCAATCTGCCCGCTGTTTCGATCGTGAAGCCCAGCGGATTCACCGATGGCCATCCCTCTTCCTCGAAGCTGGACCTCTTCGAAGGCTTCGTGAAGAAAATCGTCACCCAGCTCCAGGCCAACCCGACTCTTTGGGCGAGCACCGCAGTGTTCGTCACCTTCGACGAAGGTGGTGGATACTACGACTCCGGCTACATCCAGCCGTTGGATTTCTTCGGCGACGGCACGCGCATTCCGCTGGTCGTTATCTCTCCTTACTCGACTGGCGGCATCGTGAACCACAGCTATGGCGACCATGTTTCGATCATCAAATTTATTAATCGAAACTGGGGACTTCCGCCCATCACCAAACGCAGCCGGGATAACTTCCCCAATCCGAAGGCCACGGTTGACAATCCGTATGTGCCAACCAACAGCCCCGCAATCGACGACCTGTTTGATCTCTTCACATTCTCAACTGCCGCGAGCGCGAGGCAAGTGAAGGCTTTCTGAGATCGCAGATCGCCTCCGGCTTTAACCAACCTGACCGGCCAAGGATCTCCGTACCTTGGCCGGTTTCATGCTGTTTTGTTTGGAGGGACTAATCATGAAGAAAAGTCGATTGCTGTATTTCACACTGCCGCTCCTCATGCTGGCATCCACCTTCGCCGGTGCAGGCGACAACTCCGCAAACCTTGCCGGGAAGTGGCAACTATCCTGGGAGGCTCGCCTAGGAACCGAGCGCGGCACTCTACAGATGGAACAAGTCGGCGCAAACCTTTCCGGTTCCTACCAGGGACGACTAGGTTCATCCAAGGTGTCGGGAAATATTGAAGGCAAGCACGTCAAACTGAATCTTGATTTTCGCAGCGCCACTCCCTTCACCATCTCTTTCACCGGAACGGTTGACGGCGACAAGATGGGAGGCAAGTTTGAGATAAAGGGCGCGGACGATAGTTACGACTCGCATGGCGAGAACGCTCGCCCAAGCGATTATTCGTGGACCGCAATTCGCCAACCCGGACAAACTGAATAGGTCAGCAGCCGCAGAATCAATCGAACGGAAAAGAAAATACAGCAAGTAACACGCCATAAACTGGAAAAAAATAACTGTGCGGCGGAACACATTTCGCAGGTTTAGAGACTTTAAGTCCTTATTTTCCAGGCCTATTGTTCGCTCTCCACATTAGGTTGGCCTGTGGATTTCTTTTCATCTAAAATTCACATTCATTTCAGCAAGACTCCGCTACCGTGTCTCCGGCAAGGTTTCGGTACCGCCTTTCAGGAGGAAATTCATGTCATCCAGTTTCGTGGACCAGGCCAGACAGCACCTCGCGGTTGGCACAAGCTTGTTTGCCCTGCTTGTTAACCTGGGAGCGCCGGCACCCGCCGCCGCCCAGCAAGTCAAAACCTCCACCCCCATTAAGCACGTCATCGTGATCATCGGCGAAAATCGTAGCTTTGATCACGTCTTCGCAACCTACAAGCCCAAGAACGGCGAGACCGTCTCCAATCTCCTCTCCAAGGGCATCATCACGGAAGAGGGAACTCCCGGTCCAAATTACTCCTTGGCCGCGCAGTTCAGCGCAGTCGATAGCACCACCGTCGGAGCTGGCACCTACGCTATTCACCCGCCGGAGAAAACCGTCTACGCCAACGATCCGCCCGTAGTCGCCGGCGGCCCCACGACCCCATTTTTTCCCACCGTCGCAGAAGCCAAGCTGGCTGAACCCGGCCAACTGTTCCCCGGCTATTACGTTGACCTGACGATTGGCGGAACCGGCCTGGAGGCATACTCCGTTGCCGACACTCGTATTCCCGACGTGTTCCACCTTCCCGAAGGCGCATTCCAGCTCACCTCGCCCACCCTTACCTACAACGATTACGCGAACAGCCCAGTGCATCGCTTCTTCCAGATGTGGCAACAGACGGATTGCGATGTGGCCTACGCCACCCAGGAAAATCCCAGCGGCTGCTTGAACGATCTTTTCCCCTGGGTTGAAACCACCATCGGCGCTGGCAGCGACGGCTCCAGCGGCTTTACCACCCCGCCCACTGGCTACCTTTCCACCGGCGAAGGTTCCAGCTCCATGGAGTTCTTCAACGTGCTCAAGGGCGACGCCCCTTATATGAAGAGCCTGGCCGACAAATACACTCTGAGCGACAACTTCCATCAATCCGTGATGGGCGGCACCATGGCGAATCAC
>Ga0116129_1000408_pt1 | contig 28616 bp, 29 predicted proteins | sample June2015DPH_17_2_FD_89732 | JGI IMG/M metagenome (GOLD analysis project Ga0116129, IMG submission 89732) | Peatland microbial communities from SPRUCE experiment site at the Marcell Experimental Forest, Minnesota, USA - June2015DPH_17_10 | ecosystem: Environmental > Terrestrial > Soil > Wetlands...
ATTACCGGGGCGGCGGAGGCCTCCGCCGCCCCGGTAATTCTGTATAATGTGCCAAGCAGGACCGCGGTGGATCTGCTGCCGTCCACGATCGCTCGCCTGGCGCGCCATCCGCGTATCGTCGCCATCAAGGAGGCTCTGGCCTCGTTGACGCGCGCTCGCGAGACCTTGAGCGCGTGTCCTGCCGGGTTCACCTTGCTTTCGGGCGATGATGCCAGCGCCGTGGATTTTATGGGTGCCGGCGCCCGCGGCGTGATTTCGGTCACCGCGAATGTTGCGCCGCGCCGGGTGCACGAGGCATGCAATGCGGCGCTGACAGGCGATTTATCGGCCGCGAGGGCGATCGACGCCAGCCTGCAGGGTTTACACAGGGATTTATTTGTTGAAGCAAATCCGATACCGGTCAAATGGGCCGTGGCAAGAATGGGCCTCATGGGGAACGCAATCCGCCTGCCCCTGGTCGAACTCTCGGCTTCGCATCAAGAGTCGGTGCTGCGCGCGATGCGGGCGGCCGGAGTTTCCCTCGAGGACCAAGCAGCATGAGATTTGACCGAATCGTGATCGGCGCCGCCATGGCGGGGTCTTTGAGCGGCTGTTTTTTGCTGAACAAATTTCAGCCTGATTGCCATAAACCGCAGGAATATCAGCGCGCCAAAGAAGTCTCGCCGTTGATCGTGCCGCCGGGCTTGGATAAGCCGAATACCTCGGGCGCGCTCACGGTACCGACGGTGGAGTTGGCGCCGCCGCCTCCAGGGCCCAAGGACGCCTGTCTGGACATTCCGCCGCGCTATCAACCCGCACCCTCGAGCAAGGCCGCGAGCAGCAGCGGCTAAGACTTCTGGGAAGACTCGCGCTGGCCCATACCCCTCACCTGCGGTGCCGTGCTTGCGTCGATTTGATCGTCCGGGCCGCCTCCGGTACCCTTGCGCCCGCGCGGAGAGGTGGCCGAGTGGTCGAAGGCGCTCGCCTGGAAAGTGAGTAACATCCCAAAAGGTGTTCGAGGGTTCGACAAAATCGCCTGGAGCGATTTTGGACGCGCGCAGCGCGCCCGAAGGGCGAGGGCCGGGAGAGGGCCCGAGTCAATCCCGCCCGTTGTTGACGTGCTTGAGTGGTTTTTGTGGAGTGGTGGCCGAGCGGTCGAAGGCGCACGCCTGGAAAGTGTGTATGGGCCTAAAATCCCATCGTGGGTTCGAATCCCACCCACTCCGCCAAATTGATGCCGTTTTAGTTATGGCGGCTCGCGTTTGCATCTTCGCGACGACTGGTCACGAACCCCGTCAGGCCCGGAAGGGAGCAGCGGTAGCGACTTTAAGTCGGGCGCCGAAGTCCTGCTGGCGCGGGCCGCCTCCCATTGGCCGCGCCGTCCCCGGCCGGCACACGGCGAAAGAGCGCCTGCTACACTGACGCTACCATGAGCTACGTCGTACTAGCGCGCAAATGGCGCCCCAAACGCTTCGCCGAGATGGTGGGGCAGGAACACGTGCTGCGCGCGCTGACCAATGCACTCGACACCGACAAGGTGCATCACGCCTTCCTGTTCACCGGCACCCGCGGCGTCGGCAAGACGACGATCGCCCGCATCCTGGCCAAGTCGCTGAACTGTGAGACCGCCGGCGTCAGCTCCAATCCCTGCGGCGCATGTGCTGCATGCCGCGAGATCGACGAGGGCCGCTTCGTGGATCTCATCGAGGTCGATGCGGCGTCGCGCACCAAGGTGGACGATACGCGCGATATGCTCGACAACGTGCAGTACGCACCGACCCGCGGGCGCTACAAGGTCTATCTCATCGATGAAGTGCACATGCTGTCGAATCATTCCTTCAATGCGTTGCTGAAAACGCTGGAGGAACCGCCCCCTCATGTGAAATTCCTGTTGGCGACCACCGATCCGCAAAAGCTGCCCGTGACGGTGCTGTCGCGCTGCTTGCAATTCAGCTTGAAGCGATTGCCCGCGGCGCTCATCGGCGAGCGTCTCAAGCTGATCGCAGAGTCGGAGCAGCTACGCTTCGAGGCGGCCGCTATCGCACTGCTGGCGCGTGCTGCCGAGGGCAGCATGCGGGACGCGCTCAGCCTGTTGGACCAACTGATCGCATTCGGCGGCGGCAGCGTGACCGAAGTCAATGCACGAGCCATGCTCGGCACCATCGACCGTGGGCACGTCAGCCGCTTGGTGGAGGCGTTGGCGCACGGTGATGGCGCGGCGTTGCTCGGCGAGGTGAGCGTGCTCGACGGCAATGCACCGGACTACGATCGGGCGTTGACGGAACTGGCTGCATTCATCCAGCGTATCGCCATCGTGCAAATCGTGCCCGAGGCGGCCGCGGACGACGAGGAATTCGATGCGGGTGAGCTGCGCCGGCTGGCGCAGGCCATCTCGCCCGAGGACGCACAGCTCTACTACCAGATAGCGTTGGGCGGCCGCCGCGATTTGAACATGGCGCCCGATCCTCGCTCAGGGTTCGAGATGACGCTGCTGCGCATGCTGGCATTCCGGCCCGACGGCGCGCCGCAGACTGCCAAGCCCGGCGGCGCGCACGCGGCGGCGGCGGGAACGCCTGCGGCGAGGGCGGGAACGCCTGCGGCGAGGGCGGGAACGCCTGCGGCGATGGCGGGAACGCCTGCGGCGATGGCGGGAACGCCTGTAGTGAGCCAGGCCGCGGCTGCGCCGCAGGATGCAGTGCCGGCAGCTGGGCCCGCGGCTGCCGTGGCGGGCGGCGCGCCGCCCCAGGTCAGGTTGATCAGCATCGATGCCGGCAACTGGCCTGCGCTGGTCGAGGCTGCGGCCCTGAGCGGCATGGTGCGGCAGTTTGCATTGAACTGCGTGCCGTCGAGTTTCGAAAACGACGTGCTGACTTTGAAGATCGATCCTGCGGCTGCTGATCGGCGTTCCCGGCCGATCGACGAGAAGCTGGTGCTGGGATTGTCGAAGTACTTCATGCGCGATATTCGCGTGGTATTCGAGACGGCTGAGGCGGAACTCGCCTCGCCGGCCCGGCAGCGCGCCTTGGCCGAGCAAGAACGCCTGGCGCGCGCGGCGAGCGCCTTCGAGTCGGACCCGGTGGTCAAGGGCTTGCGCGAGCGCTTCGGCGCGGACATCGATGCAGGCTCGGTGAAGCCTGCAAATTGAACTGGAGGTCAACATGATGAAAGGCGGTTTGGGCGGTCTGATGCGTCAAGCGCAGCAAATGCAGGAGACCATGAAAAAGGCTCAAGAGGAGCTGGCCGGTCTCGAGGTGATCGGCGAGTCCGGCGCCGGCATGGTCAAGGTTACTCTGAATGGCCGGCACGAGGCCAAGCGCGTTTGGATCGAGCCGAAGCTGCTCGGCGAGGACAAGGAGATGCTGGAGGATCTGCTGGCCGCGGCGGTGAACGATGCCGTGCACAAGATCGCGGCGCGCAGCCAGGAGAAATATGCAGGTCTCATGTCGGGCCTGAACCTGCCGCCCGGAATGAAATTGCCGTTTTAGGCTTATGAAATATTCGCCGGGATTGGCTCGTCTGATCGATGCCTTGCGTTGCTTACCCGGCGTGGGCCCAAAGTCCGCGCAGAGGATGGCATTCTACCTTTTGGAGCGCGATCGGGACGGCGGCCGGTCCTTGAGTCACGCGCTCGCGGAGGCATTGAGCAGCGTCGGGCACTGCAAGCGCTGCCGGATGTTGACGGAAAGCGATTTGTGCAGCATTTGCGCCTCGACTCAGCGCGAAGCGGCGCAGCTGTGCGTCGTGGAATCGCCCGCCGATGTCGTGGCCGTCGAACAATCCGGCGGCTTTCGCGGGCGCTACTTCGTACTCATGGGGCACCTGTCGCCGCTGGACGGCGTGGGGCCGGCCGAACTCGGTTTGGATGAATTCGAACGGCTGCTGCAGGGCGGGGAGGTGCGTGAGGTGATACTGGCGACCAATCCCACGGCCGAGGGCGAGGCCACGGCCCACTATCTCGGCGAGCTGGCGCTGCGGCTGGGGGTCAAGGCCTCGCGCATCGCCCACGGCGTACCCGTCGGCGGCGAATTGGAATACGTCGATGGTGGCACGCTGGCGCATGCCCTGGCCGGCCGTACGGTCGTTTCCTAGGACACCAGGCTTTTGTAGAGTCTGAACAGACGCCGGTAGCTCTCGTAGCGGCGCGCTGCGATATGCCCGTTGAGCACCGCGCTGCGCACGGCGCAGCCGGGTTCCTCCATGTGGCGGCAATCCTTGAAGCGGCAATTGGCGCTGCGTGCGAGCACTTCGACGAAGCCGCGCTCGGCGGCGCGCAACAAGCTGGCGGGCGGCGCAAAATCGCGCACGCCGGGCGCATCGATGATGGCCTGGCCGCTGCCCGTCACGTACCAGCGGGCCGTGGTGGTGGTATGGCGGCCCTCGGCATCGCGGGTGAGTTGCGCGGTCTGCGCGGTCGCCTCGGGCGCCAAGGCATTCACCAGCGAGGATTTGCCGACGCCGGACTGGCCGACCAGCAATGTGACCTTACCGGCAAGCAGCGACTTGAGCTCCTGCAGCCCGGCGCCCTGGGTGCATGACACCTCGATGCAGGGCAGACTCAAGTTTCGGTACTCACTCAGTTGCGCCTGAAGCGCCTCGCTGCCCAGGTCACTTTTATTCACGATCAACTGGGCGTCCAGATCCTTGAGCGCGGCTCCCGCCCAGTAGCGGTCCACCAGGAACCAGTCGGGCGCCGGCTCGGCAGCGACGACGATGGCGAGCCGGTCGATATTGGCCGCTACCGCCTCGGCGCGGCCGCGCGCGTCGATCCGCTCGATGAGGTTGCGGCGCCGCTCCACCGATTCCACCGACGGTCCATCCGCGGTGCTCGGTTGCACCCAGGCGACGCGATCGCCGCAAACCACCCGCAATTTGCGGCCCAGCAGACCGCACCGCAGAATCGCGTCGCCGGTCTGCACCAATGCGCCGCGGCCGAAACTCGCAAGTACTGTGCCGCTGCCGCGCTCTGCTACCATGCCGTTTTTCGTCGTTGGATCATCATGAAATCTCCCGAAAATCTCATTTGGATCGATCTGGAAATGACCGGACTCAAGCCTGACTCAGATCTGATCATCGAGATCGCGACGATCGTAACCGACAAGCACCTGAACCTGCTGGCCGAGGGCCCGGCGCTCGCCATTCATCAAAGCGAGCAAGTGCTGGAGGCGATGGATGATTGGAATCGCAATCAGCACGGTCGTTCCGGTCTGTGGGCGCGCGTTCTTGCCAGCAGCATCGATACGTGCGCGGCCGAGCGCGACACGCTGGAGTTTCTGGATAAGTGGGCCTGCGCGAAACGCTCGCCGATGTGCGGCAACAGCGTGTGTCAGGATCGGCGCTTCCTGGCGCGCCATATGCCGGCTCTTGAGGCGTACTTTCACTATCGCAATCTCGATGTCAGCACGCTCAAGGAATTGGCGCAGCGCTGGGCGCCGCAGGTGGCGGAGGGCTTGCGCAAGACCTCGACTCACCTGGCGCTCGATGACGTGCGCGAGTCGATCCAAGAGCTGCAGTTCTATCGCGAGCGGCTATTCCGTCCACTGTAGGGTGATCCCTTGCCCTGGCGCGAGATCATTGCGGCCGGTCGCCCGCCAGGAACATCCACGTCTCGACCACGGTATCCGGATTGAGCGATAAGCTGTCAATTCCCTGCTCCAGCAGCCAGCGCGCCAGCTCCGGATGATCGGAGGGCCCCTGGCCGCAGATGCCGACGTACTTGCCTTGCGACTTGCAGGCTTTGATCGCCATGGCCATCAGCGCTTTGACCGCGTCGTCGCGCTCGTCGAAGGACTTGGCGACCACGCTCGAGTCGCGGTCGAGGCCGAGCGTCAGCTGGGTCATGTCGTTCGAACCGATCGACATGCCGTCGAAGTATTCCAGATAACGATCCGCCAGCAAGGCATTGGTCGGCAATTCGCACATCATGATGTGCTTCAGGCCGTTGTCGCCGCGCCTCAAGCCGTTGTCCGCAAGCAGATCGGTGACGGCTTTGGCTTCGCTCAAGGTCCGCACGAAGGGCACCATGACTTGCACATTGGTCAGACCCATCTCGTCGCGAACGCGCTTCAGGGCGCGGCACTCCATTTCGAAACAAGGCCTGAACACCTTGTCGATGTAGCGGGATGCACCGCGAAATCCCAGCATGGGATTCTCCTCGTGCGGTTCGTAATTCTTGCCGCCGATCAAATTGGCGTACTCGTTCGATTTGAAGTCAGAGAGCCGCACGATGACCGGCTCGGGCGCGAAGGCCGCGGCGATTTGTGCGATGCCTTCGCTCAGCTTGTCCACGTAGAACTCGATCGGGCCAGCGTAGCCAGCGATCTGCTTGCGGATGACGTCCTTGAGCTCGGCGCTCTGCTTGTCGAACTCCAGCAACGCCCGCGGATGCACACCGATCATGCGGTTGATGATGAATTCGAGCCGGGCCAAGCCGACCCCCTTGTGCGGGATTCCGGCGAAATCGAAGGCGCGGTCGGGGTTGCCGACGTTCATGGTGATCTTGACGGGAATCGCCGGCATGGCGTCCAGCTCGATGTTGCGCTGGTCGAACTCGAGCACACCGTCGTACACATAACCGGTATCGCCCTCGGCGCAGGAAATCGTGACCGGCTGGCCTTCCTTGATCGCGCTGCTTGCGGTGCCGCAGCCCACCACCGCCGGAATGCCGAGCTCGCGCGCGATGATGGCGGCGTGGCAGGTGCGGCCGCCGCGATTCGTGACGATTGCGGCGGCGCGCTTCATGATCGGCTCCCAGTCCGGATCGGTCATGTCGGCGACCAGCACGTCGCCGGCGCGTACCCGCGACATCTCCTTCACATCGCTGATTATGCGTGCCGGCCCCGCGCCGATGCGCTGGCCGATGCTGCGCCCGGTGATGATGACCTTGGATCGGGATTTCAGCGTGAAGCGCTGGATGGTGCGCCCGGCCCGGCTTTGCACGGTCTCGGGCCGCGCCTGCAGAATATAGATCTTGCCGGTGGAGCCATCCTTGCCCCATTCGATGTCCATGGGAGTCTTGTAGTGCTCTTCGATGGTGAGCGCCAGTTTCGCCAAGCTGATGATATCGGCTTCGTCCAGCGAGAAGCGGTTGCGATCCTGGCTGGCCACCTCGACGGTACGCACCCGCTCGTTCGAGCCAGGATCGGCATACACCATTTTTAGCGCCTTGCCGCCGATGTTCTTGCGCAGCACGCAGCGCTTGCCGGCGCGCAACGCTGGTTTGTAGACGTAGAACTCGTCGGGATTCACCGCGCCTTGCACGACAGTCTCGCCCAGACCGTAGGCGGAGGTGATGAATACCACATCGCGAAAGCCCGAGTCCGTGTCGAGCGTGAACATGACCCCCGCGCTGCCCAGATCGCTGCGCACCATGTGCTGCACGCCGACGGAGAGCGCCACGGCGCCGTGGTCGAATTTGTTGTGCACCCGGTAAGCGATGGCGCGATCGTTGTACAACGAGGCATAGACTTCGTGCATGCTCTTGAGCAAGTGCGCCTCGCCGCGCACATTGAGAAATGTCTCTTGCTGGCCCGCGAACGATGCCTCCGGCAGGTCCTCAGCCGTGGCGGAAGAACGAACCGCCACGGCAAACTCGGCCACATCCGCGTCGCCACGCATGCTGCGCCACGCCTCCAGCACCTCGGTCTGAAGCCTCGCCGGAAAGGGCGTCGCCAGCATCCAGCGGCGAATTTGCGCACCCACCTCCGCCAGACGCTCCACGTCGTCGACGTCCAGACTGGCGAGCACGTCGCCAATGCGCTTGCCGAGGCCGTCCTGGGCCAGAAAATCGCGATAGGCATGCGCGGTGGTCGCAAAACCGCCCGGAACCGATACCCCGAGGCCCGCCAGGCCCGAGATCATCTCGCCGATGGACGCATTCTTGCCGCCGACGAGCTCGACGTCCGTGTTCTTCAATTTTTCAAAGGGAATAATGTAAGGCTTCATGGTGAGCTGCTGGTCCGACGATAGGTTAAATTGAACAATACGGCCGCGGCGCCGCAGATGGAGAGGTTACCGTGATCAAGCGAACAGTGTTCTTCGTATCCGACCAAACGGGTATTACTGCAGAAACAATGGGTCACAGCCTTATGACGCAGTTCGACGGTATCGAATTTCGCCAAGTGACTGTGCCATTTATCTCCACCGTTGACAAGGCGATCGAGGCGGTACGAAAGATCGATTTGGTCGGGGAACAGGAGGGCGTGCGGCCCATCGTATTCAGCACGCTGGTACAGGAAGAAGTGCGCAACGTGGTCCGCGGCAGCAGCGGATTCTTCCTGGATTTCTTCGATCCTTTCCTATCACCGCTGGAGAATGAACTCAAGACGCAATCCACCCATATGGCGAGTAGGACTCACCGCATGGCCGACACCCACGCATACGCGATGCGCATCGATGCGACCAATTTCGCACTGGCCAACGACGACGGCTCGATGGTGCGCGACTACGAGCGCGCCGACTTGGTCCTGGTCGGCGTGTCGCGCTCCGGCAAGACCCCGACATGTTTGTATCTCGCCATGCAATACGGAATCTTCGCGGCGAATTATCCGTTGACCGACGATGATCTGGAGTCGAGCAAATTGCCGCCGGCGCTGGAAGGGCACATGCGCAAGCTGTTTGGCCTCACGATCAAACCGGACCGGTTGCAGCAGATTCGCAACGAGCGCCGCCCGGACAGCCGCTACGCCTCCGCGACGCAGGTGACATTCGAAGTGCGCGCCGCGGAATCGCTGTTCGAACGCAGCGGCATTCCCATGATCGACACGACCGAGGTTTCCATCGAAGAAATCTCCAGCAGAATTCTCGACCGCACCGGAATCGAGAGACGCCTGCGGCCCTGACATTGGCGAGGTGCATGGTATAGTTCCAGCATGATAGCCGATCAATGGTGCGAGACCTCGTGGCGCGCGCGGCCGGGCAGCTTCGTGAGCCTGATGACGTTGTACGAAAGTAATTTCGTGCGCCTGGGCTGGCTGGTCGGCGATCTGCGCGCGATCACGCAATGCCGCGTGTCGAAGACCGCGGCTGATTGTGATTTGCATCTCACTCCGGTGGAGTTGTGCCGCTACACCAGCGTCTTCCGGCTCACGTATGTGTTCGACTGCACCACAGCCCCGCAAGTCCGCGATCCCGACTTGGAGGTGTGCGTTTATCACGATGCGCGTCTGGCCGAAGTGCGCAGTTTCCGCGGCTTTAAGCGCCATCCGCAGCTGGCCAAGCTGCAGTCGGGGCTCAAGCGTGAACTGGATCAGCGCTGGACCCGCAACATGATGTTAAATAAATGGCTGGAATATTGTGCCGAGCGGGGGCATCACTTCTAGTGGCCTGAACCATCCAAGGATGCCCCGCGTATTCACCATCCGTCGAGGCGGGAACTTGATCGACAAGCTGAGTTTTCTCAAACCAGGCGCGGACGGCGGCGCGGTGAGTCCCGACGAAGAGCGCCTGATGCAGCTCTTTCAAAACCGCGCGGGGCTGAAAAAAGCGTACGCGGACCTGAAGGATGAGTTTCATCTGCTGCGCGACCGCCTGAAACAGCAGGAAGGTGCCACCATCCGCGTGCAGGAGCAATTGGACGCGCTCGGCGATCTGTTGGGCGACCCGAAGACCGGCTTCGGCGCCCTGGTGTTCTTCCAGCTGCGCGCATTGTGGAAAACCTGCCATCAGCAGCTGTCGAGTTTCGCCACCGATCTGGCGCGCCAGCAAGAGGCGCGCGAAGTGGCCAAGCATCAGGCGGACATCGAAGCCGAGCGCCAGTCGCGATTGGCGGATGCCGACGAACGTCTGCGCGCCGCGGCGGCCACGGCCGATGCGCAGCGGCGGCGCCTGGCCGAGCACCAAGCGCAGATCGACCGGCTCACCGCTTTCTGGCATTACTTCAAGCGCCGCCGCGCGCAGAAGGAGCTGGAATCGCTGCGCAATCAAATGGTGATCGCGGACGCCGCCGTCGGCGATTTGCACGCCGAACGCAGCGTCATCGAACACACTCCAGCGCCCGAATTTCCGGGTATATCCTTGGCGGCACGCCGCAACATCAACCTTGCCATCATCAGCTATGCCGAGTTGCTGTGCGAACACGTCGACGCTTTCGGCCTGGCCACGCGCGCCAAGGAATCAGTGGCGCGCCGCGTGCACGAAATGAGCTTCGGTTCGCGGGCCGATTGCGAAGGCTACATGCAGCGCGTGCAGAAGGCACAGGCGGCCGTCGTCAATCAGAAGCAGATGACGGGGGCGGTCAGGGCGAAACTCGAGCGGCTGCGCGCCACCAGCGAATACCGCAATTCCGCAGACACGGTGCCGACGGCCGACTCATTGGTCGCGGCGCCGGATCTGGATCCCGACAAGCCTCGAGTCGCGCCGGCAGCCTGGAACGTGCTCGCGGAGGATTACTGGGACTTGTATACCGTGTTGCTGCGCTAGCGCTCGCGGCGCGTGCCGCGCGGATGATCGGCGTGGCCCCGCGCCGATGATTGCCGGTAGCCGGTGATTGTCAGTGGCTAGTGACTGTCGTGTCGCTGCGCCGCGCCTGCGTGGGGCCGTTGTGATGCGCCGTGATGGTCACCAGGTCCGCGGCAATCTGCGTGGTTTCGTCCAGCAAGATGCCCGCGGTCGCATCGTCCTTGATCTCCTCCAGGGACTTGACCGGCTTGACGTCGTGCGCCGCGCGCCAGGCATTCTCCCTCTCGAGCCGTTCGCTCTCCTGGCGCTTGCGCTCCGCCTCGCGGGTCGCGAGGTTGAGCGACAAGGTCTTCTGGTTGCGTACCGCATCCAGAGCCGCGATGTCCTCGCGCAGGTAACGGAAGTCCGCGCTGCCGGCGGTACGCTCTTCGTGCAGCTTTTGCAGCTGCCCGGCCAGCGGTTTCAGGTCGCCTTCGGTCTTGAAGGCGGCCGGCTCGATATGATCCCAGGGCAGGGCGCGATCGCGGGTGCTTTCGCCGACTTCGCTGGCGTCGATCAACGACGGCAACTCGATATCGGGCGTTACGCCGCGGTCCTGGGTGCTCTCGCCCGTGATGCGATAGTACTTGCCGATGGTGACGTTCAGCTGGCCCAGCTCCGGCTTGCGCCCGAAAATGGTGTAGTTGAGCGGATGAGCGTTTTGCACCGTGCCCTTGCCGTAGGTCTGTTGGCCGACGATGAGCCCACGGCCGTAATCCTGGATCGCACCGGCGAAGATCTCCGAGGCGGATGCGCTGAATCGATCCACCAACACGATCAGCGGGCCGCTGTAGAAGATCGCCGGGTTCGGATCGTCGTCGACTTCGATGTGTCCGACCGTATCGCGCAGCTGCACCACCGGCCCACGATCGATGAACAATCCGGTGAGCGACTCCGCCTCGGGCAGATAGCCGCCGCCGTTGGCACGCAGGTCCATGATGATCGCTTCCGCGCCATCCTTGCGCAGCTCGCCGATCAGGCGCTGCACGTCGCGCGTGGTGCTGCGATAGTCCTTGGCGCCGGCGCGGCTCGCGTCATAGTCCTGGTAGAAGCTCGGCACGGTGATGACGCCGATTTTCACTTCCCGTCCGTTGCGCATCACGGTGCGCATCGTCTGGTGCGACGCCTGGTTCTCCAGCGAGACGCGATTGCGCGTGAAATCGACCACCTTCTGCGTGGAGCCGGGCGCGGCGCCCGCGGGCAGCAGCTGCAGCCGCACCAGCGTGCCGCCCGGACCGCGGATCTTCTGCACGACGTCGTCCAGGCGCCAGCCGATCACGTCGACCAGATCGCCATTTTTGCCCTCGCCGACGGCGGTGATGCGGTCGTTGGCGGAAAGCTTGCCGCTGACGGCGGCTGGGCCGCCGGCGATCACATCGATCACCGTGACGTAATCATCGGTCAACTGCAGCGAGGCGCCGATGCCCTCGTAGCTCAAGCTCATCTGGATGTTGTATTCCTCGGAGTTGCGTGCCGAGAAATAATTCGAATGCGGATCCAAGGACAGCACGAAGGCATTCATGAAAGCCTCGAAGACATCGTCGGGCTTGCTCTGATCCATGCGCTTGGCAACGTGCTCGTAGCGTTTGCGCAGGACATCGACCACCTCCGGCCATTGCTTGCCGGTGCTGATCAGCGAGAGCGCATCGTTCTTGACGCGCTTGCGCCAAAGCTCGTTCATCTCCGCGGCGTTCGCCGGCCACGGCTCTTTCTCGCGATCGAAGTTGAACGATTCGTCGATATCGAAGTCCGGCTTCTTGTTGAGCAGTTCGATGGCATAGGCCATGCGCTCGCGGCTGCGTTGCTGGTAGCGGCGGAAAATCACGAAGGCGGGTTCGACATCGCCGCTCTTGATGGCGTCGTCCAGCTGGTAGCGGTAGCGGTCGAATTCGGCGATGTCGCTGGCGTAGAAATAACTCCTGGCGCCATCGATGGCATCGAGGTAGCGGTCCAGGATCAGGCTGGAGAGCCGGTCATCCAGGGGTGCACGGCGGTAGTGTTCATGGGCGACGATATCGGCGACACGGCGCGCCACGTAGGTTTCTTGGTCGGTGGGCGCGAGCACCGCGCCCGCTGCCGGTGCGGCGCTCGGCGGGGTCATGGCGGCGCCCAAAAGGGCGGCAAGGCCCACCGCGCCAGCGCAGACGGCGATGCCGGTGATCCAGCGCGAACGATTGGCCTTGGGCCTATGAGTCATCACCTGAGCCGTTCTCCTGTAAACTGCGTTTCCAACTGCCTCAAGGCTAGAGAAGCATGGGCTTCCTAGCAAGTGTATACGAGCTCAATCATATGCGTCCGTTCACGGTTTTGATCGGGATCGTTCTCGGCTCCGCGGCGTCCATCACTTTCGGACTGAGCGCGGTTTTGCTCGTATTCTGCATCCTGCGATCCGAGCACCCTGAACTGCGGCGTGAAATGCCGCAACTGGCGGGAAGCCTGATTGCCTTCGCCGTTTTGACCGCCGCCAGCGCAAGTAGTTTCCTCGGGCAGGCACGCCTGCGCCCGTGGCGCGGTTGGGCGCACGCGGCCACGCTGGCGGGCCTGTGCGGGGTCGTTATGTTGTACTGGCCGCGACGGATCTGAGGGCATGGGAATCGGCGCACTGAGAGCGGTCAAGGGTCCGCCGCGAGTCCCGGCCTCGTGCCTGATTGTGGCGCTGTGGTCGAGTTTGCTCGCAGCCTGCGCCGCGAGCCCGCCGCCGCCGTCCACCGATATCGACGAGACTGCCTATCGCGATGCCATCCGAGTGCTGGCCTCCGACGAGTTCGAGGGCCGCAGGCCGGGAACAGCGGGTGCCGACAAGACCGTCGCCTTTCTGGCCGATCATTTCCGCAAGCTGGGTCTCAAGCCGGGCAACGGCACGGGCAAGAGCGCCAGTTTTCTTCAGCAGGTGCCGCTGGTCGAGATCTCGTCCGGCGCCGATACGAGTTTCGTGGTCTCGGGCCAGAGCGGCCCGCACCCCTTGAAGCTCGGCCAAGAGGCGGTCATCTGGAGCAAGCGCGCCGTGCCCGAGTTGCAGCTGCGCCGCAGCGATCTGGTGTTCGTCGGCTACGGTACGGTCGCGCCCGAATACTCCTGGGACGACTATGCCGGCACTGACGTGCACGGCAAGACCGTACTGGTTCTGGCGGGGGATCCCGGGGTCGGCAGCAAGGATCCTACGATCTTCAAGGGCAATTCGCTCACCGAATATGGCCGCTGGGAGTACAAAGTGGAGGAAGCGGCACGCCAAGGCGCCGCCGGCGTGCTGCTGGTGCATGATCCTAAGGTTCTGGGCTATGGCTGGAACACGGTTCAGAGCGTCTGGGGCGGCCCGCAGTTCGAACTGGCAGCGCCGGACGGTTATGCGAACCGCGCCGCCATCGAGGGCTGGATACAGCTCGACGCCGCGCGCGGCCTGTTCGCCGACGCCGGACTCGATTTCGCGAGCGTCACGGCCGCGGCCGCGCATGCGGGATTCAAAGCTGTGCTGCTGCGCGCCAAAGTCGATGCGACGCTGCATGATTCCATGCGCTCGTTCAACTCGCAAAATGTGGTGGCGCTGTTGCCGGGCGGCAAGCACAGCGAGGAATACGTGCTGTACACCGCCCATTGGGATGGTTTGGGCGTGGATCGGACGCACCCCGGCCATGCGGTATACAGCGGCGCCGTCGACAATGCCACCGGCGCCGCCGGTCTGATCGTACTGGCGCAATCCTTCGTGCGTACCAAGCCGGTGCCGGACCGCTCCATCGTGTTCCTGGCGACCACGGCCGCCGACCCAGGGCTGCTCGGATCGATCTACTATGCCGAGAATCCGCCATTCGCGCTGCGGCGAACCGCGGCGGTCATCGATGTCGACAGCTTGCTGCCGGGCGGTCATTCGCGCGACCTGGCGGTGTTTGGCTTCGGCAACACCGACATGGAGGAAACCGCGCGCTCCGTGGCGCTGCTGCAGGGCCGAGAGATGCACCCCGATCCGTTTCCTGATCTCGCACTGTACTTGCGCTCCGACAGCTACACCTTCGCTCGCTACGGCGTACCGGTATTGTTCGCGCAATCCGGAACCGACAACGCGGCCCGCGGACCGGCCTGGGGCAGGGCGCAACGCGAGGATTTTCTGGCGCATCGCGATCTTCAGCCCGCCGATCAGTATTCGGCCGACTGGGATGTGGTCGGCGCTCTCGACGATTTGACGCTGTATTACGAAGTTGGTAATCGCGTGGCGCGCAGCCGCCGTTTTCCGCGTTGGTATCCGAACAGCGAGTTTCGCGGCTCGCACCGTCACGCCGCCGCGGCGGAGCCTGCCACGGATTAGGACTGCTAGCGCTTGCCGACCCGCGCCCAGTTCCTGGTTCTATCGAAACTGCCGGACGTGTTGTAGGGATCGTTGCCGCGGTCTTCGCGGGGGGATTTCACATACCCATTCCTATCCAGCTGCAACGGTTTGGAACTCTGTATCGCCTTCGGTCGCGACTCGCGCGCGCCGCGGGCGGCGTCCGCGTCAACTCGACTGTCGTGTTCGCTTGCCATCGTCTTGCCTCTACCAAATCTCAAGTACGCCAATCCGGTCATGGTTATCAGGTTGATTCGACCCTTGCGCACATGTTCCCAAATCGCGACAGCGCAAGCCTCGCGACATCGCAATTCTGTGACGAGGCGCAAGCTGGCCCTGACATAAAGGCAGGCGGCCTCAACATAAGGCGGCTGGCCTCAACATAAGTCAGCTCAAGATAAGCCGGCGCCGCGGCGTCACGGGCGGGTCAGGCTCCCGGCGCGGCGGCGGCCGCAGCGGCCAGCCGGCTGAAAGGAACCGATCGATTTCGCCCGCGCAGCTTGGCGGTGTAGAGCGCTTGATCGGCGGCCGCGACCAGATCGATGGGGTTGGCGAAATGCGTATGTGTATCCAGGGTTGCGCAGCCGATGGATACCGTGACGTTGGCGCGCTCGGAACCCATCACGTGACCGGTGTTGCGAAACGCCATCACGATGCGCTCGCAAATGGCATGCGCGGTCTGTGCGTCGGTCGCCGGCAGCACGACGATGAATTCTTCTCCGCCATAGCGGGCGATCAAGTCCGTTTCCCTGGTGTTACCGCGCAGGATGCGCGCGGTGGCTTGCAGCACGCGATCGCCCGCTTGAGGGCCGAAGCTTTCGTTGATGTTCTTGAAATCATCCAGGTCCGCGAACGCGACGCTCAAGGGCCACTTGTGGCGCGTGGCATGTTCGAATTCGCGCGACAGATACCCTTCCAGGTACGCCCGGTTGTAGACGCCGGTCAATGTATCGCGCCGCGTTTCTTCTTCCACCTCGAGCGCACGCTCGGTCATGGTGTCCGAGGCGGCGCGCAAAGTGTTGATCTCACGCAATGCGTGCAGGCTGCGCAGCATCAACACGTCGCGCGCCTGCTCGAGGATCAAGTCGGGGTGCTGCTTCGACAGCAGTTCCGCCTCGAAGATCGCTTCGGTTTCCGGGATCATCGAACCGATGGTGCCGAGCACCTGGCCGAACGCCGTCTTGTCCAAGCCGAGGCTGCGTTCGGCACGCAGCGCGGTTTCAGCGAATTGCCGCTGGTGCGGTTCCTGCAGGAATAAATCGGCGATCGGGCCCGACAGCGCGACGCAGCGCTCGAATATCTGCGCAGGCTCGGAGGTGAAGCTCTGCTGCAGGCGGTGACTGTGGGTGATGGCAGTGTGCAGACGCTCGGGCAGATGCCAATTGCGCATCATCCACCCGCCGATGTCGGCGTGATCCACCTGCAGCCGCTTGGTCTCCAGCTCCGCGAGCGCGGCATGGTCTTGCTGCAGTGCACCCACCCCTCGATACAAGTCAGGCAGCGCCTGGTCGAGGGCCAGCATGCCGACGTCCTGCAGCAGCGCGGCGAGGAAGATTTCCTCTGCCAACGACTGATGCATGAAGTCACTGAGGGCACGTGCGGCGGTGGCCGACAACAGAGCGCGGCGCCAGTAAAATTTGTAGTCGAGCCCGTTGGATTTCGTGCCGCGCAGCGATTTCACCAGCGAGAAGCTCAATGCCAGCGTCAGGGTGGCGTTCAGTCCCAACACCACCAACGCTTGCCGCAAGTTCTCGCTCTTGCGCCGTTGCGCGTACAGCGGCGAGTTGGCGATGCGCAGCACCTTGCTCGATAGCGCCGAGTCCATGCTGAGCGCTTTGGCGACCTTGCCCATCTCGATCTCCGGGTCCTGGGCGAGCTCAATGATGTGCGTCGCCACACCCGGTGGGGTGGGAAAATTCACCGACAGACGCAGGTGCGCTTCGATCTCTGGATTCAATCGCTGCTCCAAGAAACAACAGCGGATCAATATCCGCTTATTGCCACTTAGCGTCAGCGCCGCCCTAAACTTGAGCGATTAAGTCAAGCCAGCCCGGCGCTGGCGCGCCACCAAAGGCGCAGCGCCCTGAAAAGCAGGTACAGGCCGTAGGGGCCGAGAAATACCAGCCAGGAGGCGATGGATCCGTCGCGCAAGCCGGCGAACAAGCTGGCATATAGGGCCCCCAGACTGGCGCCATCGTAGCGGCCCAGTGCCGCCACGCCGGCGTAAAAGATCAAGATGGGCATCAGGGCAGCCCCGATGAGGAGTCCGGCCGCGACGATTGCCGCCTCGAGTGTCCAGGGGCGGCTGCGGCCCCAAGCCCCGATGGATATGTTCAAAGCCATGTGTGCGCCATGCCTCAATTGTAAACGAAACCGTTTGCCACTCGCGCATCGCGGTAGAATCCCACCATGCGCTCTTGGATGCCGCAAAGCGTGTACGAAGCGAAACCCTGGGTCTTCACCAGCCTCGGGGCAGTGTTGGCCGTTGGCACGATGCTTTGGTCACTGGCCGCCGGACTGTGGACGGTGTGGCGCAGCCTGTTTTGCTTTCTCGGCGCGGGATTGGCCATCGCCGGCGCCGTCACCTTGCAGCTGCGGCAGGATTATCGCGCCAAGAGCAAGTGGCGGCGCGACCATTCGTCCTGATGCGCACCGCCGTCATCGGCGTCGGCTACCTGGGCCGGTTCCACGCACAGAAGTATGCCTCGCTGGCCGATTCGACCCTGGTGGGGGTGGCGGACCCTTGCGCGCGGGCGCGCGACAGCGTCGCTGCCGAACTGGGCGTGCCCGCACATGCCGACTATCGCGAACTACTTGGCGCCGTCGACGCCGTGAGCATCGTTACGCCGACGCCGTCGCATTACGAAACGGCGAAGGCATTCCTCGAGGCCGGCGCGCATGTTCTGGTCGAGAAGCCCATGACCGCGACCGTGAGCGAAGCGGAGAGCCTGGTCAGCCTTGCGCGACGCGCCGCACGCGTGCTTCAGGTCGGTCATCTGGAGCGCTTCAATGCCGCGGTTCAGGCGGTGCAGCCCGCGCTCAAGGTTCCGCGCTTCATTGAGTCGGCACGCCTGGCACCCTTCAAGCAGCGCGGCACCGACGTCAACGTCGTGCTGGATTTGATGATTCACGATATCGATCTGATCTTGAGCATCGTGCGCTCCCCGGTGATTTCCGTCGATGCCATCGGCAGCAGCGTGTTTTCCGGCGAGATCGACATCGCGAATGCGCGTCTGCGTTTCGCCAACGGCTGCGTGGCCAATGCCACCGCCAGCCGGGTCAGCCTGAAGACCGAGCGCAAGCTGCGTCTTTTCCAGGACGATGCCTACATCTCGATCGATTTGCAGCAGAAGATTCTCACCATGATCCGCAAGGCCGAAGGCGTCGGCGCCGACGGCATGCCGCAAGTGGCCATCGAGGAGAATAATTTCGAGCAGGGCGACGCGCTCAAGGACGAGATCTGTGCATTCCTGCATGCGGCCGCGAGCGGCGGCGCCGCGCAGGTGAGCGGCGAGGACGGATTGCTAGCGCTGCGTACCGCCCTGAGCATCACGGAGCAGGTGGCCAACTCGCGCCGCAAGTTCTCTTAGCGAGGTGCCGTGGGCGGCGGCGTGACCGGCGGGCTGGGCGCAGCCGGCGCCGGGACCGCCTGCGGTGCGGCTGGCAGCGGCCGGGCCGCCGCAGCGGGAGCTTGACTGCCGTTCGCGGATTCGTTGTCCGTGACGGTGACGCGATCGACGAAAAATCGCGTATCCGCGAAGCACGCAGTTGGAATGCCGGGATGCTCGGTGTAATGCAGTTGCACGCGATGGCCCACGGCGCTGGTCAATTGCGCCGCGACAGATTTGTCGCGCACGCTGAAGTCCCACAGTTGCGGCGAGCTGCCGGGACCCAAGTACTGGCCGCCGCCGTAATACAAGGCGATTTCGCCTTCCTGCGTCTTGCACAACCAGCCGCGCCGCACGAACTTCTGCAGAACGCCAGCGCGCTCGCCCTCCGCGTATGCCCAGGCCAGCGTCAGCCATGTCCAAAATCCGCTGCCGATGACGACGAGCAATAGCAGCAGCAGCAACCAGCGTCCGAAGTGTCCTCGGGAGCGGCGGCGGCTCGAGGGGTTCGGAACCTCAATCGGCGTCATGATCGACAGAACCCCTCGTCAAAATGGTGGAGCCGGGGGGAATCGAACCCCCGTCCACAAGTCCTACGCTGCAAGATCTACGTACGTAGCCCTGTTTATTGGTCTCGCCGCGCACTACCCAACGGGCAGGGAAAGCACGCAGCCAGCCCGGTATTTTTTCGCTCGGCACACCCCAGGCACGTGTGCTTCACTATCTGATGAGCGCTACACCCAAGCGTTCGCATCAGCACGAGCCGCCTGGGCTTCAACCGCGATTAGGCGGCTAGAGCGTAGTTGTCTTGATTGGCAACTATAAGTTTGCAAATGGTTTAACGAGGAACCTGCACCTCGGTACGCCCCTGCAGTTTCGCAACCCATGTCGAAACCGGTCGGCCCCAATCGAAGCCACAGTTTACGCGCAGCGGGCCATTAGGCCAACTCAGGACCAAATCGTTCGCCAAGGGGGTGTTCAGCGCCGCAGCGCCTTCATGATCCTGCCCTTGTCGCGCTGCCAGTCCCGATCCTTGTCATTGGCGCGCTTGTCGTGCTGCTTCTTGCCCTTGGCCAGACCGATTTCGAGCTTGGCGCGTCCTTCCTTCCAGTACAGCTCCAACGGCACCAAGGTATAGCCGCGGCGCTCCACGGCGCCGATCAAATGGTCCAGCTGGCGCCGGTTGAGCAGCAGCTTGCGGGTGCGCGTTGGGTCGGTGTCGACGTGCGTGGAGGCGGATACCAAGGCGCCGATGTGCGCGCCGAACAGGAACGCCTCGCCGTTTTTCAGGTACACGTAGGCCTCGGCGATCTGCGCCTTGCCGGCGCGCATGCTCTTGACCTCCCAGCCGAGCAGGGAGAGACCCGCCTCGAAGCGCTCTTCGATGAAATAATCGAAGCGCGCCTTGCGATTGACGGCGATCGGGGGCAGTTTTTCGGCGGCGGCTTTTTTGTTCACAATAATCATCGGACGGGGCCGCGTCGGCCCCGTAACAGTTGCGCGAAGCGCATGATAAGTGTTCGCCGATGGCGGTGCCCGCGCTTTTGCCGGACAATAGCAGCGGCCCGCGGCCAAGCGGGATACTCAAGACAGGCTCCTAGATGCAGGTAGTCGAGCGCAGCGCCTTGGTCACCTACACGGCCGCACAGATGTTTGCCCTGGTCAATGATGTGAGCCGGTACCCCGAATTCCTGCCCTGGTGCGTCGGCGCGCAGGTTCAGGAGCTGTCCGGCACGGAGCGCAGCGCGACGCTCAAGGTGGCGCGCGGAGTCCTGCAAGCGCAGTTCACGACGCGCAACCAACTGACGCCCGACGCGCGCATCCGGATGCGCCTCACGCATGGGCCGTTTCGCGACCTGAACGGCGAATGGCGCTTCGACGCCATCGGCGCGCGCGGTTCGCGCGTGCATTTTCGCATCGAGTTCGAATTCAAGAACCGACTGACCGCCGCGGCGTTCAATTCGGTGTTCGAGTCGCTGTGCGGCAGCATCGTGGATGCGTTCGCGCTGCGCGCGCGCGAAGTGTATGGCCAGTGAACGCCGTATCGTGGTCGAGATCGTATACGCGGAGGCGCAGCGCGCCGTGGTGAAGTCACTGTCGCTGCCGCGCGGCTCGCGGCTCGCGGATGCGCTGCTGCTGGCCGCGCAGGATGCGCAGCTGCAGGGCCTCGATTTGAGCTGCACGCCGCTCGGTATTTTCGGGCAACTCGCGCAGCGCGATCAGGTTTTGAACGACGGCGACCGGATCGAGATTTACCGGCCGCTCGCCGAGGATCCGAAAATCGCGCGCCGCAAGCGCGCCCGTACGGGCCGTCAGTAAATCTTGCCGTTCTTCAGCTTGGCGGCGGAGGCGTCCTGCGCCGCGGCCTCGGCGTCGGTCGGCTTGTCCAGGTTCGCGACCTTATCGCCGTCGAAATACACCGTGACGCGGCGCGAGTCGACGTGCCGGGAGCGTCCCTTCTTGAGATAATAAATATAGTCCCAACGTTCTTTGTTGAAGCTGTCGGCGACCATGGGCGTACCGAGCAGATAGCGCACCTGGCTGCGCGTCATGCCGTTCTTCACCTGGTCGACCGCGGCCTGATCCAAGAAATTGCCCTGTTGGATGTTGATCCGATAGACGCAGGCGCCCGTCGTGAGGCTCAAGGCGAGGGCGGCCAACTTCACTCGAATTGCTTTCATTGGTGGTGCGGGAACGTCAAATGAATGATAATCGACGGATCATACCGGATGGCACGGCATGCCGCACCGCCTGAAACCTGAATCGACCAACGAAAGCAACGACCTGCGCAATGCCGGCCTGAAGGTGACGCTGCCGCGCCTGAAGATACTCGACATTCTCGCCGCCGGTTCGGCGCGGCACATGAGCGCGGAAGACATTTATAAAAAGCTCCTGGAATTGAACGAAGACATCGGCCTTGCCACCGTTTACCGGGTATTGACGCAATTCGAAGCCGCCGGCTTGGTCACCCGCCATCATTTCGAAGGCGGCATGGCGGTGTTCGAACTCAATCAGGGTGCGCACCATGATCACATCGTGTGTGTTGACTGCGGCAAGGTCGAAGAGTTCATGGACGGCGGCATCGAAGATCGCCAGCACGCGGTGGCGAAGCGCCTGGGGTTCGAGATCAGCGATCATGCGCTGATTCTCTATGGGCACTGCCGCAAGGCCAATTGCCCCAACCAAAAACGCCCTAAAATGTAAGGGCGCAGTCAGGAGCCTCTTGAGGCAGGCTGCTAGTGCGGCGCCCGCGAGCGGCGCTTCTTGAGCAGCTCCGGCGGCGCGCCGCGCGCCAGCATATCGCGGGCATGGGCGCGCGCTTGAGTCGTGATATCCACGCCGCCCAACATACGCGCGATCTCATCGATCCGTTCGGATTCCGCCAGGCTCTTGAGCGCGGTGCGGGTGATCTTGCCGTCGCTCAGCTTGGTGACTCTAAACTGACGATGTGCCTGGGATGCCACCTGCGCCAGATGCGTGACGCAGAGCACTTGGTTGCGCTCGCCCAAGGCGCGCAGTTGCCTGCCGACGATCTCGGCCACGGCCCCGCCGATGCCGGCATCGACTTCGTCGAAGACCATGCACAGGGATGCGGCAGCGCCGGCGGCGGCTACCTGGATCGCCAGGCTGATGCGCGAGAGTTCGCCGCCGGACGCAACTTTGGCGAGACTCTTGCGCGGCTGGCCGGGATTCGTTGTGACCAGAAACTCGACCTCGTCACTGCCGCTGGCCGAGACCTCCGTATCGCTCAAGGTGACGGCGACCGAGAAGGCGCCGCCGCTCATGCCCAGCGACTGCATGAGCTTGGTGACCTGCGCGCCGAGGGTGGCGGCGGCGGCGGCGCGTGCGGCGTGCAAGCGCGCGGCGGCCTGGCGGTATTCGGCGGTCAGCGTCTGCAGTTGCTCGTCCAGCACCGCCAAGCTCGAGGTCGCCTGCTCCAACGCGGTCAACTCGGCGTCCAGCCGGGCCAATTGCGCCGGCAGTTCCAAAACGGCCACCCGGTGCTTGCGCGCCAACGACTCGAGCGCCGCGGCGCGGCGTTCGATTTCGTCCTGACGCGCCGGATCGATGTCCAGGGCGTCCAGATAGCTGCGCAAACCATGGGCAGCCTCCTGTGTGAGTATGGCGGCTTCGCCGAGCAGCTGCGCGGCGGCTGCGAGCTCGGCATCATGGCCGGCCACGGCGCGCAAGGCGCCCTGGGCGCGCGCGAGCAGGTCGTGCGCGCTGGCGCCGTCCGTCTCGTAGGCGGCGCCGAGGGCGCCGCGTGCCGCCGATCCCAAGCGCTCCTTGCCCGCAATGCGTTTACTGTCTGCAAACAGCTCTTCGATGGCCTCAACGGTGGTGACCTCCGCCTTGAGCTCACGCACCTGGAAGCGCAGCAGCTCCAGGCGCGCGTCGCGGTTCTGCGCCGCGGCTTGCAGTGATTCGAACTCCCGGCGGCACGCCTTGAGCCGTTCGAATGCGTTCGCGGCCGCCTGCCTCGGCGCCGCATCGGGCAGGCGCTCATCGAGCAGTTCGCGCTGCGCGACGCGATTCACCAGCCGCTGAAATTCCTGCTGGCCGTGAATTTCAATGAGTGATTCGGCAAGTTCGCGCAGCGCCTGCAGCGGGACCACCTGGGCATTCACGAAGGCGCGGCTGCGGCCGTCCGCGCCGATCACACGGCGCAGCACCAGCTCGCCTTCGAATTCGATGGATTGCGCCTCGAGCCAGGCCACCGCGGCGGCGGGCAGGTCGGCGAAACTTGCGGTGACTTCGGCTCGCTCCGCCCCCGGGCGAACGATGTCGCCGGCTGCGCGGCCCCCCGCCACCAGCAGCAGAGCGTCGACGATGATGGATTTCCCCGCTCCCGTCTCGCCGGTGAGCGCCGTCATACCTGCCTGCAGCTCGAGCTCCGCGCGATCGACGATGACCAGATCGCGCAAATGAAGATGCGTGAGCATCAATCTTAGGCGTCGGCGGGGCTGCCGTACCCCGCGCGGCCCCAATGCAGCTTGGAGCGCAGCAGCCGGTAGTAGTCGTAGCCGGGCGGGTGCAGCAAGGTGATCTGCGCATCGGCGCTTTCCACGTACAGATTGTCGCCCTGCGCGAGATCACCGATCGCCGTGCCGTCGCAAGTCACCTGTGCCCGCGATTCGAAGCGATCGGACATGCGCAGCTGAATCTTGCTGCCGGCGCGTACCACGATGGGGCGGTCGCTCAAGGTGTGCGGGCAAATGGGAGCGAGCACCCACACGTCCAGATCCGGCTCGACGATGGGGCCGCCGCAGGACAGCGCATAGGCGGTCGAGCCGGTGGCGGTGGCGATCACGATGCCATCGCCGCCGTGCGAGTTGACGAACCTGCCGTTGATGGAGGTCTCGAAGTCCATGGTGCGGCCCGTTTTCCACTTGTTCACCACCACGTCATTGAGGGCCAGCGCGCGAATCGGCGGCGCGCCGGCATGTTCCAGGCGCGCCGCCAGCAGCGAGCGGCGATCCTCGCTGTAGCGGCCATCCAACACCGAATCGACATCCTCGAGCATCGAATTGGGGCTGACATCGGTCAGAAATCCCAGCCGCCCGCGGTTGATGCCCAGCAGCGGCACGCAATGCGCGGCGACCAAGCGCGCCGCGTACAGCAGCGTGCCGTCGCCGCCGATGGCGATGATGAGATCGGCACGGGTCGGGAAGGCGGGTTCCGGGCAGGGTACGACGCTGTCGGGCTTGAATGCCAGGCCGACTCCCGGATCGACCAGGACGCGCATGCCGCGGGCGTAGATATGCGAAGCAAGGCTCAGCATGCATTCGGCGACGCGCAGGTCGGTGGCGTTGCCGACCAGCGCTATGGACTGAAAAGAGTGGGACATGCCTATTCCTTGTAGCATGAGGGCAAGCAGCCGGTCACGCCCTGAAGATTCGGTTAACCGTCTCAAGGGCAGACTTGACTTCGGTTGGATACGCTAGGTAGTTTCAGACATGTTATATGGACCTACTATGACAGAAGGTACCGACGAGGGACTCACCGAGCGGGCACAGCTGCTGCTCAAGGCCCTGATCGAGAATTACATTCGCGACGGCCAGCCTGTCGGTTCCCGCACCCTGTCCCGTGACTCAGGCCTGAGCTTGTCCTCCGCCACCATACGCAATGTGATGGCCGATCTGGAAGATTTGGGTTTCGTCGCTTCGCCGCACACCTCCGCCGGGCGCGTGCCCACCGATAAAGGCTATCGCTTCTTCGTCGACACGCTGCTCAAGCTCAAGCCCCTGCATCACGAGGAGATCGAGGACATCGAGAGGCGCTTGGGATCCGATTCCGCCAACAACGGCCGCTCCTTGGTGCAGACCGTGTCGCAGATGCTCTCCAGCGTCACGCACATGGCAGGACTCGTGACGCTGCCGAACCCCAACTACATTGCGTTGTCGCAGATCGAATTCATCTCTCTGTCCGAAAATCGCGCGCTTGCGATCATGGTGATGAGCAACCGCGAGGTGCAGAACCGCATCGTGCAGCTGGATCGATATCACTCGAGCGAAGAGCTGCGCCGCGCCGCAAACTATTTGAACGATGCCTTTTCCGGGCGCTCGCTGCCGGAGGTGCGGGCGCAATTGCTGGCGCAGCTGCAGGAGACGCGCCAGCACATGGACCAGTTGATGCAGGACGCCATTCAGATGGCGCAGAAGGTGTTCGCCGCCACCCAGGGCGGCGACATGGAATATGTCATCGCGGGTGAAACCAACTTGATGGGGTTTGCCGAGCTGTCGAACGTGGACCGACTGCGGCGATTGTTCGAGGCATTCAACGAGAAGCACGATATCCTGCGCCTGCTCGACAGCTGCCTGCGGGCCCAGGGCATCCAGATCTTCATCGGGCAGGAGTCGGGTTACCGCATCCTGGACGACATCAGCGTCGTCACGGCACCCTACATGTTGGATAATCGGGTGGTGGGCGTGTTGGGGATAATCGGTCCGACCCGAATGGCATACGAGCGCGTGATTCCCATCGTGGACATCACGGCAAAACTCCTGGGATCGGCCTTGAACGCCCGCAAGTAGTCCCAACTCTAGCGAGGTTCCGAGCGGCCCCAGGCAGGCCGCCGCTTCTATATATCCGAGGGCATCAAGAGTGAGCGAGAGTAATCAGGCTGATGGGCAGGTAGCGGCGGGCGTGAATGCGGCCGTGGACCCGGTGGCGGCGTTGGCGGCCGCCGAGGCCAAGGCCAACGAGAACTGGAATAGCTACCTGCGCGCCGTCGCGGAGATGGAGAACTTCCGCAAGCGTACCGACCGCGAACTGGATAACGCCCGCAAGTATGCCATTGAACGTTTTGCCCAGGAGCTGGTGACGGTCGGCGACTCCCTGGAGGCCGGCATTCAGGCCGGGGCGGCTAACCCGGGCCCGGCGCTGCTCGAAGGCGCGGAAGCCACCCTGAAGCAACTGCACCGGGCTTTCGACAAGGCCGGCATCAAGATCATCGACCCCGCCGGCCTGCCGTTCGATCCGGAATGGCACGAGGCCATGGTCGCGCAGGAAAGCGCTGATCAGCCCGCCAATACGGTATTGTCGGTGATCCAGAAAGGCTATTCGCTGAATGGCCGTTTGCTGCGTCCCGCCAGGGTGATCGTCAGCAAGGCGCCGGGCGGCGGCGCCAATTGAAAATGCGAGTAAGGCCCCCAGTTAGCGGTCAGTAGTTCGAATTTTTAGAGGGTTTTCATAATGGGTAAAATGATTGGCATCGATCTCGGCACGACCAATTCTTGCGTCGCGATCATGGAGGGCGGCAAGCCCAAGGTCATCGAGAACAGCGAGGGCGATCGCACCACGCCGTCGATCGTTGCCTTCGCGAAGGACGGCGAGGTGCTGGTGGGGCAATCCGCCAAGCGGCAGGCCGTCACCAACCCGCAAAACACCGTCGCCGCGGTCAAGCGGCTCATCGGCCGCAAATTCACCGACGACGTGGTGAAGAAAGACATGAGCATGGTGTCCTACAAGATCCTGAAAGCCGACAACGGCGATGCCTGGGTCGAGGTGCAGGGCAAGAAGATGGCTCCCCCGGAAGTGTCAGCGCGCGTCCTCATGAAGATGAAGAAGACCGCCGAGGATTACCTGGGCGAGACCGTCACGGAGGCCGTCATCACGGTGCCGGCCTACTTCAACGATTCGCAGCGCCAGGCGACCAAGGATGCCGGGCGCATCGCCGGCCTGAACGTGAAGCGCATCATCAACGAACCCACGGCGGCCGCGCTGGCCTATGGGTTGGACAAGGACGGCGGCGACCGCAAAATCGCCGTGTACGACTTGGGCGGCGGCACCTTCGATGTGTCCGTCATCGAGATCGCGGAGGTCGACGGCGAGCGCCAGTTCGAGGTGCTGTCGACCAACGGCGATACCTTCCTCGGCGGCGAGGATTTCGACCTGCGCGTCATCAACTATCTGGCGGACGAATTCAAGAAGGAAAGCGGCATCGACGTGCGCAAGGATCCGCTGGCAATGCAGCGTCTGAAAGAGGCCGCTGAAAAGGCCAAGATCGAGCTCTCCTCGAGCCAACAGACGGAAATCAATCTGCCGTACATCACCGCGGATGCCGCGGGTCCGAAGCATCTCAACCTGAAGCTGACGCGCGCCAAGCTCGAATCCTTGGTTGAGGATCTGGTTCAAAAGACCATCGAGCCGTGCCGCATCGCACTGAAGGATGCCGGGCTGTCGATGAAGGATGTGGGTGAAGTGATCCTGGTCGGCGGGCAGACGCGCATGCCGTTGGTGCAGAAAGCGGTCAAGGACCTGTTCGGCAAGGAGCCGCGCAAGGACGTCAATCCCGACGAGGCCGTGGCGGTGGGCGCTGCAATTCAGGGCGGCGTGCTGTCCGGCGACGTCAAGGACGTGCTGCTGCTCGATGTCACGCCGCTTTCCTTGGGGATAGAAACCCTCGGCGGCGTCATGACCAAGGTGATCGAGAAGAACACCACGATCCCAACCAAGGCGACGCAGACTTTCTCGACCGCCGACGACAACCAGACGGGCGTGACCATTCACGTGCTGCAGGGCGAGCGCAACCGCTCCAACGACAACAAATCGCTGGGGCGATTCGACCTGACGGATATTCCGCCGGCGCCGCGCGGCATGCCGCAAATCGAGGTCACCTTCGACATCGATGCCAATGGAATATTGAACGTGTCGGCCAAGGATATGAAGACCAACAAGGAGCAACGCATCGTCATCAAGGCCTCGAGCGGCTTGTCCGAGGCGGAGATCAAGCGCATGGTGGCCGATGCCGAGGCGCATGCCGAGGAAGACAAGAAATTCCTCGATCTGGTGTCGGCACGCAATAAAGCCGACGCGGCCCTGCACTCGGTGGAGAAGGCGCTCAAGGATCTGGGCGACAAAGTCTCCGAGGACGAGAAGAAGGCGGCCAACGATGCCATCGCGGAAGTCCGCAGCGCCATGAGCGGCGACGATCGCGAGGAGATCGAGCGCAAGACCACGGCGCTCGAGCAGGCCTCGAGCACGGTCCTGCAGAAAATGTACCAGCAGCAGGCGGCGGGCGCGAACGGCGCGGACGCATCGGCGGAGCACGCCGAGGCTTCGGCACCCAAGGATGATGTGCTCGATGCCGAGTTCGAAGAGGTCAAGGATAGCGATCGCAAGAAGGCCTGATAACACCCTCCGGGGTCGGCGTCGGCTGCGATGCTCAACGTAGGCTAAACCGCCGGTATTGTGGGTACCGGCGGTTCGTTTTTATGGGCTTTTGTCTTAAGGTGAGCGATGGCGAAGCAGGACTATTACAAGCTGTTGGATGTAGCGCGCAATGCATCCGAGGCGGATATCAAGAAGGCCTACCGCCGTCTCGCCATGAAATATCATCCGGACCGCAATCCGGACGATCCGGCGGCGGAACACAAGTTCAAGGATTGCAAGGAGGCCTACGAAGTTCTCTGCGACGCAAAGAAACGCGCCGTCTACGATCAATTCGGCCATGCCGGCCTGGAAGGCGGCCGCGGCGGCGGGGGCTTCAGCGCCGGCGAGGCATTCGGCGATATTTTTGGTGAAATGTTCGGCGACATCTTTTCCGGCGGCCAGCGCGGCCGATCGCAAGTGTTTCGCGGCGCAGACCTGCGCTACGAACTCGATTTGGATCTGGAGAAGGCGGTGTTCGGCACCGAGACCGAGATCCACATTCCCTCCATGGGCGAGTGCAAAACCTGCAAGGGGAGCGGTGCAGCCAATGGCTCCACGCCGAAAACCTGCGACACCTGCAATGGCCAGGGTCAGGTCCGGGTGCAGCAGTCCATCTTCACCATCCA
>Ga0116129_1000409_pt1 | contig 28556 bp, 30 predicted proteins | sample June2015DPH_17_2_FD_89732 | JGI IMG/M metagenome (GOLD analysis project Ga0116129, IMG submission 89732) | Peatland microbial communities from SPRUCE experiment site at the Marcell Experimental Forest, Minnesota, USA - June2015DPH_17_10 | ecosystem: Environmental > Terrestrial > Soil > Wetlands...
AGCTTGTTCAGGCGACATATAGAGCGGCGTTCCGGCCACCGCTTCAATGGTCATAGTGGCTTCCGTCGCCTCGCTGGCCGTGCGCGCGGGCGCGGTCCGGGCAATGCCGAAGTCCAGTACCTTCACGTCCCCCGTCGACGTGATCTGGATATTCGCCGGCTTGATGTCCCTGTGAATAATCCCCCGCCGGTGCGCCTCCGCCAGCGCCGAAGCGACCGAAGTAGCCACCTTCAAAGTTTCTTCGACACTCACCCGCCGCGTCCCGAGAATATGCCGCAAATTTTCCCCGGACACCAGTTCCATGGCGATAAACGGATCGCTCTCGCCATCTTCGACATATTCGTAGATGTGCGCGATGTTGGGGTGCGAGAGCGAAGACGCCGCGCGCGCTTCCTTCAATAAATTGGCGCGAAGCCTGGTACAAAATTTCAGCGCCACCCTTCGCCCCAGCGTCAGATCCTCGGCCTCATAGACGACGCCCATGCCGCCTTCGCCTAACTTCGAGACGATCCTGTAGTGGGTGACAATGTTGCCGATCATCGACCGATGCCTATGAGAGGGTAAGGTTAACACAGTCCTTCTTATGGAGCCAGACCACGCACTCTGCGGACCGCGTCGAGATGGTCCGTGGTGGGGCAGATTGCCAATCGGTCCCTCCGGGCGAGAGGCCGGACACCTTGTGGGGCGGCGCCATGCGCTGCCAGCGATAGATCTCTACCGAGCCGTGATCGCAGGGAGCGGAGTCTTCGTAAATGTTTTTCGAGAGTGTCGACGCCCGGCTGGACTGCTCAGTGCTTGTGGGGCCGCCATTTTTGGCGGCAGCCGTCCTTTTAGGCGGCTTTGCAAGTCTACAGCAGTTGTGTCCCCCGTCCGGGACGGTGCCGTGCTCATTCGTACCGTAGTAGAACCAGCGGATCCACCCCGGCAGCCCGCCGCGCAGGGATCCAGCAGGCGGCGAATGCAACCGCACTCAGCAGCACCGCCGCGCCAATCATGATGACAGGATCGTTCGCGCGAACTTCGTACAGCATGCCTGAAAGCAGTCGTCCCAGTGCCAGCGATCCTGCGAGCCCTGCAACAATTCCGCCCGCAATCATTCCCAGTCCTTGCCGCAGCACCAGCGAAATCACATCGCGCGGTTGCGCCCCCAGCGCCTGCCGCACCGCCAGCTCTCGCATTTGCCAGCGAACACGGCACGATACGACACCGTATACGCCAATGATCCCCAGGCTCGCCGCCAGCCCCGCGAACGCACACAGCAAAGCCGCGGTGAATCGCGGCGTCGATACCGATTGAGTCAGCCGATCGTCCAGCGATTCAACCGTCGCCACCGGCTGATTCGGATCGATACTCAAGACCGCATTGCGAAGCTCGCCCGCAACCACACCCGCGCTGAGAGGCGACCGCAGAATCAGCCCCACGTTCGACATTTGGTCGGACTGACGATAAGGATAGTAAACGGCAGGCTCGGGAGCGGCAGCCAGGCCCGAAGTTTTCACGCCGGCTACCACTCCCACGATCTCGCACCAGGGAGCCGTGTTCGCGCCAAAGCGGATGCGTTGGCCGATTGCATTTTCCTTTTGAAAATATTTTTCAACCAGGGCGCGATTCACAACCACCACATTTCCAACATGATCGAAAAGACGTCCCTGCAACAATGGAATTTTCAGGACGCTGAATATACCGGCGCTCGCCGGCTGAAATCGCGCAATCGGGCGATGACCGGGCTGCGGTAATGCGCGACCCTCCACCATGAACACGTTCGTCGCGTGCCACGTCCCCGGCGGAATTTCGCCGGAGCTTGTGATGGCGGCGGTCTCGACCCCGGGCAGATTCCGCGCCCGCTCCAGCAGTTGATCGGCGAAGGCCGACTGTTGTTCCATATCGCGGTATCGCGGGCCGGAAAGAGTCAGCGTCGCCGCGATCAAATGATTCGGCGCGAAGCCCAGATTCTGATAGCGCAGCTTCCAGAAGCTCTCGAGCATCACGCCGGCGCCCGTTGACAGCATCAATAGCGTGGCGATTTCGGCGGCGGCGATGGTCGAAAGCACGCGCAGCGATCCTCGCCCGCCAATGACAGCCGCCTCGCCCGCTTTCACTGATTCCGCCAGGCGAATTTCAGTGGCGCGAAACGCCGGAATCACGCCGAATAGAATCACGGTGCTCACGCCGCAGGCGGCCGCGAACGCCAGCACGCGTCCATCGAACGGCAGATTCTCAAGTCCCGCAAGCTTGTACGGGCTGAATGCTAGGATCGGCCCGCGCAGCCACCATGCCAGCGCTACGCCCAAGCCGCACGCCGCGAAACTGAGCAGCGCGCTTTCCGTCATCAACTGGGAAATCAATCGTGCCCGGGAGCCGCCCAGCACGGATCTGATCGACAGTTCTCGATCGCGCTCGGTCAACCGCGCCAGCAGCAGATTGCTGACGTTCGCGCAGGCGATCCATAGCAGGAATGCCGCGGCCGCCAACAGCACCAGGCCCGCGGTCTTCGTCTTGCCGTAAAGATAATCGCGAAGCGGCAGCATTTGAATCGTGATCACCGGCTTCCATGGCGGCAGGGGCAGATGGGACTGGATCACCATGAGGTCGGCGTCCGCTTGCTCCGGCGTCACGCCGGCTTTCAACCGTCCTACGACGTTGCGAATGATGGTGACGGTGTCGTGAAATTGAAGCTCGGCCGCTTCGTCCTTGGCCAGCGGCGTGAGCAGATCCACGGCATCGAGGCCTGGAAACACAAAGGTTCGCGGGAGCACGCCTGTGACGATGTACGGCTCGCCGTCCAGCATGATCGGCCGGCCCACAATCTTTGGATCGGCGCCGAACTGCCGCTGCCAGAGCTGATCGGTCAGGATCGCCACCCGATCGTTGCCCTTCGCATCTTCCTGCTTGGTGAAATTGCGGCCGATAGCAGGTTTGATGCCGAGCAGCGGAAGCAACTCAGCCGACGCGCGCGCCGTGTGCACTTCGATAGGTGTGTCGAGTCCAGTCAGATTCCGCGTCTGGTAGTTGTACGCAGCGAGTCCGGCGAAGGTCTGGTTCTGCCGCCGCCACTCCAGGAAGTGCGGCGTGATCGTCACCTCGTCGGTGCTGCTCCCGTGCAGAAGCTGCGTCATCCAAACCAGACGGCCGGGATCGGCATAAGGAAGAGGCCGCAGCGCAACCGCGTTCACCACTGTGAAGATAGCGGTTGTCACTCCAATGCCGAGCGCGAGCGACAAAATGGCGGCAACCGCGAAGCCAGGCCGGCGGCCCAGAATCCGCGCGGCGTAGACAAGGTCCTGGAGGAGATGAGACAGCCACAGCATGCTAGCTTTGGACTCCGGTGACCAGAAATTAGTTCCGGCATTTTATGCCTAAATAAGTCCTCTTACGACGCATCTTTTGGCGCTTTATGCGCCCATATCAGTCTGGTCTTGCGCGAGAGCGTCGGCTTTTGGTTGAAGTGTTGTCGCCACCCCAGCAGGTAGTCACTCGGCAAAAGCACGCGGAATGTGTCAGTATTGCATGCTGGAGTGACGCGGCGCGGCACTACCCCACGTAGCACAAGGAGAGAACTCTATGCCGAGTAATCGCGGAGTTGCTTACATCAAGCCAGGCACCGTCGAAGTGAAGTCCATCGACTACCCGAAATTGAGGATGCCAAAGAGCGAGACCGACCCGTTTGGGGGAAAGGACGCTCCCCACGGCGTCATCCTGAAGATTGTGACCACGAATATCTGCGGGTCTGATCAACACATGGTCCGCGGGCGGACGACCGCGCCGGCAGGGCTCATCTTAGGTCACGAGATCACCGGAGAGATCATCGAAAAGGGCTCGGATGTCGAAATGTTGAATATCGGCGATCTGGTGACCGTGCCGTTCAACATCGCCTGCGGACGCTGTCGGAATTGCCGCGAAGGGAAGACCGGCATTTGCTTGACCGTGAATCCGGCGCGCCCGGGCGCAGCCTATGGCTACGTCGATATGGGCGGATGGGTCGGCGGCCAAGCGGAGTACGTGATGGTGCCGTATGCGGACTTCAACTTACTGAAGTTTCCCAATCGGGAAAAGGCCATGGCCAAGATCCTGGACCTGACTCTCCTTTCAGACATCTTCCCGACTGGGTATCACGGCGCAGTCACGGCGGGCGTCGGACCAGGCTCTACTGTTTATATCGCTGGCGCGGGTCCGGTGGGTCTTGCCTGCGCGGCCGGGGCCCAGTTGCTGGGAGCCGCCGTGGTGATTGTGGGCGACATGATTCCGGAGCGTCTGGCCCAGGCCAAGAGCTTCGGTTGCGAAGTCATCGATCTTCGTAAGGATGCCACGTTGGCTCAGCAGATTGAGCAGATTCTCGGCGAACCCGTGGTGGACTCGGCGGTAGATTGCGTCGGCTTTGAAGCCCATGGCCACGGGAAAGAAGCCGCGGCGGAGCAGCCGGCGACGGTGCTGAATGCGCTACAGGAGATCGCACGGGCTGGCGGGTCGATCGGCATTCCGGGCCTGTATGTAACGGGAGATCCGGGTGGCGTCGACGCAGCCGCGAAGGTGGGGGCCCTCAGCATCCGCATCGGTCTGGGCTGGGCGAAATCCTGCTCGTTCCACACTGGCCAGTGTCCGGTGCTGCGCTATAACCGCCAACTCATGATGGCCATCCTGCACGACAAGGTTCATCCCGCCAAGGCTTGTAATGCGACCATTATCTCGCTCGAAGACGCACCGCAAGGATACAAGGACTTCGACAAAGGCGCGGCCAAGAAATTTGTGATCGATCCGCACGGGACGACGAAGAAAGTGGCTTGACCGCGAAGGCTGCGGAGTGTCGCATGGCGCCACTTCGGTAGAGCGGAGGAGTCCAGGCAATAGCCGATATCGGGGACATCGCGCGCTTGTCGGGTGATCGACCGTGTCGAGGCGTGCACACAGGCAGGATGCTCGGCGTTCTCGTATCGCACCCCTGTATCGCCGACAAGATGATTAAAGACCCTGGCGACGTTGACGGCGAACGCCTCGCCGTGATCCCGGTGAAGACTTTTAGAAACGAAGGTAGGGATCACGGCATGTAGGTCGACAAACGAGTATTTACTTGTGACCGCGGGGTGCTTCGTGTCCACGTACATCATGCATTGCCTGACCGTGAAACTCTGCACGATGTTCTGCTGGAGCAGCGCCGCGCGCCGGGAACCCCCCGTGGTAGCCCTTACGATAGTCAAGTTGATGATCGACGTGTCCGTAGAAATGATCCGACCCGTGGTACCAAGGGCCAGCTCCGATGAAGATGCCGCCGCCGCCGAACCATTCGGGCCCATAATAGCCATCCGGAGCGCAATTGTAAGGAGGAGCCTCGTAGTACCCGTAGGGGCAAACAGGCGCTTCTCCGATGCTGACTGCAACTTGTGCATGCGCTTTATCGGCGGGAGCAAGCACAAAACCTGCAGCAATCGCCATCAAGGCGAGCGATCTTAGTGTTTTCATAGTTTTACCTTTTTCCTAGCACGCATTAACTGAGCGTATGCCTGGAAGATAAGCACGTCTGACTCCAAACGCCTCAATGGAGGATTTCGATCACGTCGAAATTGGCCCATGCGCGTGTTAGCCGGCGCGGCTGCGGCCAATAGCGGGATGATTACGCTCTACGTCAGCGGAGCGGACACACGACAGAGCAGTCAAACAGCCCCCTCCGCGGTGCTATTTATGTGAGCGGTGCCATTTATGTGAGCGGCGTCATCGTTAGGATCGACGCCGTCTTCGATGAGCGGCTTCCGTGGCGCGAAATTGGCAGGGGCGCTGCGGAACCGGAACCGAAGCTTACCCGCCGGCCCGTTCTGCCTTCTCCCCAAGATTCTGCAATATGCCTAGATCGCCCTGAAGCACCGATGAACCTTTTTCCGCGTAGAGGTATGTTCCAAACGAGCGGTCGGTAAAGATCAGAACATCGATTGGATCCGTCGAATCCTGGCTGAACATGTTCAGCGTATTGGTGACCTTCAGATCGGTTTTTATGTCCGTGGTTTGAGCGGTGGTGAGGGTCATCGTGGTGGTGGTCTCGGTATCGTCGCCGCCGAACAGAACCGATAACCAGCCCGGTTTCGCGTCCGTGATGGTGGTTTGTGTGCTTGTCTGAACTTCCTTGTCCTCGTCGGTGACATCTACGGATTCCTGCAAAAAAACGGGAGCTCCCTCGCTCGTTCGCTCAGGGGTAGCATTGGGAGCGAAGCGCGGCGGCGAAACTAACGGAATATGCGGAACGATGCCCCCGGGCTGTTTCACGCAAAACGGGTCGAGCTTCAGCAGGGACGCAATTGACGCCGCATCCAGCCCCGTTGTTGCCGTCCCCCCTTGACTGAGGGCTTGTTGATCCTGCAACAGAACCGCGGCCGTCACCGATGCGATGGCGCCGAATCCGAGCACATGGATTCCCACGTCCCCATTGATAGCGGTCCAAACCACCTTCACGTCGTCGAAATAGACGAAGATGTCGCCGGCTCCGGGTCCCTGTCCAGTGTTGGTGGTGTAGGTGCTCATCTCGGTAATTTGGAGCGTGACCGAATGGTCTGATTCGGCGCTGACCGTTCCGCCGTCCGATACATTATCCGTACCCACGGAATTGACGGCATCGCCCAGCAGATCGAGGGCGGCCGACGCCGTCTTCAGGTCCGTCGAGGTGCTGTTACTGGTGCTCGAGGTCCCTCCTGTGCCGGTGAGGGTGGTTAACAAAGTTCCCAGGATGCCGGCGCTGGCCGCGGCTCCGGTGCCGCCTGTTCCGACGATGGCAGCCACCGACCCAATCGCCGCTGCGACCTTGCCAATGATATCGCCCGCACTAAATGCCTGCGCTGTTTTCGTACTGGTGCTGGAGCTAATGGAGGTGGTCACGGTCCGGGTAAAAGTATCGGTAACGGCGTAAGACGCGAAATTTTTGTCTTGCTTTCCTTGCGGAGGGGCGTAGACCAGCGCGATGGGCAGGGCGGGAATCGTGAACGCGCCCATGCCCAGAACAGGCGGACGGACGATGATGATTTTCACCTCCACAGCCGCTTTTCCAGGCACCGTGATCGTGAGGCCGAATGAGGTTACCCCGGGACTGACCTGCTCCGTCTGCGCCGCCACGCTGCATGCGAATCCGGCATCGAGAATGATCTCTGTTGCGGTGGAGGAAACCATTGGAAATCCGGCGATGGTCACTCCCGAGCCTGTTCCCGCCAGAGTAGCTGCCATCGCCTCCTTCAGCGGAGCTTCCGTAATCCCGTGGCCAATAGGGGCGGGGGCGAGGGGTGGGACATTCGCAATCGGGTCCTCAATATGAAACTGCAAACGTAAGTCGACTGCGTTGGTTTGGACCAGACCGACAGTAGTATCGATAACGGTGTTCACCGGCTTCAGAGCGCCCGGAGGCGGCGGAATCGAGGTCGTTTGGGTGAAGGTCTTTACGGACCACTCGAACTTGCCGGTCGAAGCGTTAATACTCCCGACCGTAACGGTTGCCTGAGGTTCCGGGAGAGTGATTTGTCCCGTATTTTCGAGATTCTTGATCTGTTGGTAAGCGGCCTGGACGGGTGTTAAGGTTGGCATAAGATACTCCTCCGATATTTGCGCAGGTCGGCGCTGTCGTTAGAGAGTATGGAGCGGATCACGGAGCGTGTCAATAAAAATGAGACAAGGAGCTAATCGCGTTCGGCATCACTCTATTTCGACTCTTCGTACTCTTGCAGCCTCAATTGCCTCCATGACATTCGTAGCGCTTTGATCCAACTAAGTGAAGGTAATTAGAGGCTAATATGCTTCTAAGGAGCTCGCGATAGTGGACACGCTCTGAAAGTATTGCGCGAAGCTGGAAGTTCGGGTCTTCTTCTAACGGCTGATTTTCACCGTAACCCTGGGAAATAACGCCACCGTGTGCGATTCCGGTACATCGCAAAATCCACTGGAAATTTCTCGGCGAGTTCGCGTTCTTCCGAAGCAATCCGCAACTCCGACCCAGCCACGTATAGAAGCACCGGCAGGATCAATTTGATGCCGGTCGAAATCAGAAGGCCGGTCGCCACCAGCATCGCGAGAAAAGCCAGATAGAGCGGGTGACGCAGCCACGAGTAGGCGCCTCCCGTGACCAATGTATCTCCATCAGCATCCCGAGGTACGGATCGAAGGGCCCATAAGAATAGAGCCGCGCCGAGCGGCGCAAGCACCAGCGCACCGGCCAACTCAAACGTCCGAGGCCGCAGCGGTCCGCTGCCCATGGAGCTGGTAACCGCGAATGCCGAAAGAATCTGTAGAAGAGTGCCGATAAGCTGTGGCGCGGTGATCGCCGGGACCGGGGCCAGCTGTCTGCGTAGTCGCGGCAACGCGCCCATGACGGCGCCACCGGCAAACACCATCCAAGCCACGAGATAGACGCAATACGCCGCCATCTTCAACGGGTCAATCGCAGCCCTTCGACGATATGATTGCCGACAACCCACCCGCAGCCACACGAATTTCTGAGGAGCCGCGAGATACCATCTTCTTGCTTCATCGCCATAGCTATTATCTCCCTATGTTGGGTGGCTCATCGAGCGCAACCTGGCGCTCATGATCAGCCGGGGTCCCATCAGCCGTCACAAATCACCGCCCTCTTCTGGAATCAACGGACGTTTACGCCTGAAAACGTATCGCAAAAAGCTTTGGAGCGTGCCTGGAACTCAATGGATATCTTGTCGAGAGACGACAAAATTATTGTGAAGGTGAACGGCCGAGTGGTGGCGGAGCATTCTGGTGATCCGAAACGTTCCAAGATTGACGATCAGTTCTTCATCATGATGTTCCGCAATATCCGATACAGACGCTTGGGTTGCCGTTGATGACTGCAACGATGCCGGACATTTTCGGCGCCTGCGATCCCCGTAACCCGAGGTCGTACTTTGGACGTTCCTTCCACGAAAGGTGGGCGGAGCACGACGCGGGTCAACGCAGAATCGAGGGACTTGAGGCCATTCACCAGTTGCAAAAACGCGCTGCCATGGATCACACGGCAGCGCGAAGAATAGTGCTTTAGGAGGCGGAGGCAGAGCGTGCTTGCGCTCTTAACGCCAGAAGTGTCGCCAGTAGTGCCAAGTGAGGTAGGGGTAAGGGACCACAACCGCGATGACCGGAGCGGCGACGACTGGGGCGGAGACCACCGGCGCGACGGGAACCGCTGCCTCGGCGGTGCACGTAGTAGGCGCCGCGTCTCCGGCGCTCACAGCGATCGTAACCTCGGGATGGGCGACGTTCACCAAAACATATTCTTCCTCGACGAAGTCCACGTATACCGCGTCCGTGTACAACCAGGCGGCCGGCCACGGATCGACGATGCCGAACCAGAATCCGCCGAACTGGAAGCTGGCCTGACCACCGATCATGACCGGATGTCCGATGTGGAACTGGTGTTCGTGTCCGAAGCTTCCACGGAAGCGAGCCTCGGGAATGCGGTGTCCGCCGTGAAGGTTTTCCCCGTGACTATAGGCAGCGTTCCGTGCTGCGGAATGTCCGTGTTCGCCGGCGGCGTGGTCACCTCTCGCCGCATGTTCGCCGGCGCCGGCGCCGTGATGATCACGACCGGCGGCCTCATGCCGCGCTTCATGAGCGGCGGTGGGGTGCGCGGCGGTGGAGTGCGCGCCGTTATGCGCGGCCTCGGGACGCGCCGCGTTGGGGCGTGCGGCAGCCGGGCGAGCAGCCGCAGGACGAGCGGCGTTCTGAGCGGGCTTCGCGGCGGCTGGACGGGCTGGGGCGCTATGGTTAATGGACGCATCCAGATCGGGCTTCGCCGTGTCAACGGACCGTGCCGTCACCGGCCTGCCGAGCACGGCGGCCATCGCGAAAACAAAAACCGCGACGCGCGTCGCCCGCGGTGTCATCAAATCGGCTGTGGATTGTTTTTCTCTTTTCATAACTGCCTCCTATCGGTAAAGGGCGATCCGGGGAGGGCGAGATTAGTACGCGAAGCCGTTTTCAGGATTTTTCAGATGCCCGCAAATAATTCCGGCTGAACCTCGTGTATTCCAGGTCTCTGCCCCTAGTGTTCTGTTTCCGAAGTTCCTATAGCGACAGGATGTGGGGCCGACGCCCTCGTCGGCGCCGGACCCCCTGGTCCGGCTCGGCCTGCGCACGTGAATCATAGGCCGACGCGAGCGTCGGCTGTGGTTATAACCCCTCGGCGTGAGCCAGGGGATTTTTGTACGGTAACGATATCGCCGGGACAGTTTACTAGTACTCGCCGCACTCGCTTTCCTAGGACTATCCGTCAATCCGAAATGAACCCTTCGGGATGTGGCGCGTTCAGCGTCGGAGGCCCATGCTTAAGGCATGATAGACAGGATTTTCGAGGCATTCGTAGCGGCGATCCTCGCGGCAGGCACAGGGCACACAATCGCGAGCATCTATCGCAAAAGACAGGAGCATCGGCACTGGCGCGAAGCCGTGAAGCGGCTTAGGTTTGGAGAATCAAACGCGTCGAGCTAATGCGATAACTACCTAGGTGGATCCTCCTTCCACTAGTAAGCTGTCCCGGTCATTTTGTTAGCGGCACAGATTCGTCAGAATCCCGCCCTTAGGACGGGGTTATAACCCCTTGGCGTGAGCCAGGGGATTCGCTAACGATATCGCTGGGACAGCTTACTTGTGATCGCGCAATTCAATTGCTTCCAGTCACGGTCCCTGCATTCCAGTTGAGCCACTGAACCCCAGCCGTCGGGAAGGGATAATAATCGAATTGAATGCGTAAAATTGAATCTCTCTTTCTCCCTGGCCCTGCCGGGCGCCTGGAAGCGCTACTCGAAGAACCCGAGGACGCGGCTCCTCAGGAAGCCGCGCTGGTTTGCCATCCTCATCCGCAGCATGGCGGGACCATGCACAACAAAGTTGTGTACCGCATCGCCCGCGGATTACGCTCCACCGGAGCGGTAGTGCTCAGGTTCAATTATCGCGGAGTCAATCTGAGCGAAGGCAGCTACGCCGAAGGCGAGGGCGAACTTGATGACGCGCGCGTGGCGCTCGATTATTTGCGTGGACGCTATCCCGAGTTGCCATTCACCGTCGCCGGGTTTTCCTTCGGATCGAGAATCGCGTTGCGCCTGGGCTGCGGCATCGCCCGGCGCGTGATTGCCGTCGGGTTTCCCGCTTCCTATAAGGACAAGGCATCGCTCGATACGTGTACCACGCCGCGAGTGTTCATCCAGAGCACCCACGACCAGTTTGGATCGGTAGAACAGATCCAATCGATTGTCGCCGCGCTGCCGGAGCCGAAACAGCTCCATTTAATCGAAGCGCAAGATCACTTCTTCGCGGGCGCATTAGACGCTCTGGAAGCCGTTTTTAAGGTCATTTAAGGCCTCTTGCACGCGCGTTTTAGATGATTTATGGCGATTTAAGACGCCGCTAAGCGCAGTTCCCGCTCCATGCGGCGGGTCGCTCGGTCGCTAATCAGGTAGGCGACTTTGCTTAACAGCTCCGGGATGTCTTCCGGTTTGATGAGCAGGAAGTTCTGATGCTTCGCGGGCGCCGGCCGGGCATTCTGGTAGGTAGTGAGCAAGGCTGTCGCCGGTTTATAGTCCTTCATCCGGGCGTGGGAGATTACCTTTAGGCCGGAGTCGGGGGATTCCATCTCTAAGTCGCTCAAAACAAGCTCATATTCGCCTGCATCGAGCTTACCCACAGCCTCCGCGGCACTGGCAGCCGCGTCCACATTATAGCCCCCGGCTTTTAACACGGTCTGCAAAGTCAACCGCGACGTGGGGTCGTCATCGACCAGCAAGACCCGCGCCAAATCATAATCGAGGATCCGTGATTTATATGTCAAAGCCAACTACTTCCAAGATCAGTTTAACCCAGAAGACCTGAATTTCGACCCGGAGATTTTCTTAGATCCCGTTAGAGAATCGTAAAATCATTGATTCTAAAGATCGTTTTCACCGAACACACGGGCGAAGATCTGGTCCAAGTGGGCCAGGTGGCGATCGAGCGAAAAGGCCGTCTGAATCTCTTCAATCGAAAGATAAGAAAGGATTTTATCGTCCGCTTCAATCGCCGCGCGAAAATCGCCCTCGGTTTCCCAGGCATGCATGGCGTGTTTTTGCACCTGGGCATAGGCCTCTTCGCGCAGCATGCCGGCAGCAGCCAGGTCGAGCAAAAGCTGGCCCGAAAAAATGAGACCTTTGGTGCTTTCGAGGTTCTTTTTCATGCGGTCCGGATAGACCCGCATTCCGTCGACCAGCCACAGGGTCTTGGCCAGCAAATAGTCCGTAAGTATCGCCGAATCAGCAAGAATAACGCGCTCAACCGAGGAGTGTGAAATATCGCGCTCATGCCACAATGCGATATTTTCCATCCCCGCTTGGGCGTTCGATCGAACCAGACGAGCCAGGCCGCAGATCTGTTCCGAAGTGACCGGATTGCGTTTATGCGGCATGGCGGAAGAACCTTTTTGGCCTTCGCTAAACGGCTCCTCGGCTTCCCGAACTTCGGTGCGCTGCAAGTGGCGGACTTCAAGAGCGATTTTCTCGAGCGTGGCGCATAAGATAGCGAGTGCATTGACCCACGCCGCATGCCGATCCCGCGCTATAACTTGGGAAGCAATGGCGGCTGGTTTCAAGGACAGGCGCAGACAGATTTTTTCCTCCGCTTCCGGGCCGATGTGGCCGAAGGTGCCGACGGCTCCTGAAATTTTGCCGACCCGCAGATCTTCGGCCGCGCTCGATAAACGATTGATATTGCGGGTCATTTCGTCATACCAGAGAGCCAGTTTAAGGCCGAACGTGATCGGCTCGGCATGGATGCCGTGGGTGCGGCCGATCTGCACGGTGTGTTTAAATTCGTGCGCGCGGCGATCGAGCGATACCGCCAGCGTTTTAGACCCTTTAATAAGGAGGATGGACGCCTGCTGTAAAACGAGGGCCTGCGCGGTATCGACCACGTCGTTGGAGGTGAGCCCGTAGTGCAGCCATCTTGATGAATCGGCGTGTCCGGCGGCGGCCATGGTTTCAGAAACGGCGGAGGTGAAAGCGATGACGTCGTGCTTCACCTTGGATTCGATTTCGTGAATGCGGGCGACTTTGAAACCGGCATGAGCGCGCAGCGCTTTGGCCGCATCCGGCGGCACTTCGCCGGTTTCAGCCAGAGCTTCACTCGCGGCAAGTTCTACTTCGAGCCATTGCGCGAAGCGGTTTTCATCCGAAAAGATGCGGCCCATTTCGGGCCTGGTATAGCGGGCAATCATGGATTAGTAAGTGAACGTTTCCGTTGGCTGCTTGGGGTTCGCGATGACGAGTTTAGTGAACAGAGCGCGGCCATGAAGGGCCTGGGACGCGCACAGGCGTACGATTTCCGGGTGATTATTGCTTTCACTGATGTGGCCGAGGATGAGTGTCGAAGTCCTGGTGTCGAGATCGTCCCGAATGAACGAACAAGCGACGTCGTTCGACAGGTGGCCGTTGCGCCCCATCACGCGCTGCTTGATCGACCACGGATAAGGGCCCACTTTCAGCATCTCCACATCGTGATTCGATTCGAGCAGCAGCAGATCGGAGCCGCGGAGATGATGGCGGACGGAATCGGGAAGATAACCGAGATCGGTGGCGATCGAAATCTTGATGCCTTCGGCGCGGAAGGAGAATCCTACGGGGTCAGCCGCGTCATGAGGGATGGTGAAACTGGTGACATCGATGTCGCCGATGGAGAAACTGGCACCCGCTTGAAAAAGTTCGAGATGCGGCGGGTTATCGGCAAACTGATCGTCCCAGGCAATGGCGGGCGCGGTCATGCGCGAAATATAGACCGGGATGCGGAGCTTGCGGCAGATCACCTGTAAGCCGTTCACATGATCGGAATGCTCATGCGTGATCAGAATCGCGGTCAGAGATTCAGGATCGCAGCCGGCGGCGTAGAGGCGCTCAAAAGTCTCCTTGCGGGAAAGCCCGGTATCGATTAACAGACGGGTCTGCTCGGTTCGAACCAGCGTGCAATTGCCGGCGCTCGAAGATGCGAGAACCGAAACTTTTACGATGAGAGGACCTCCTTGCGGACTAAGTATTACTATACCGTTGTTGCGGACTCAGGCGACAGAAGGCCACTGCCTGTTTCAAAACGCGGCTAAAGTTTAGCGGGTGGTTTACGATAGTTCTATGAAGGCTCGCGTGTTTGTATCGCCCAAGACGACGGTGCTCGATCCACAGGGGCAGACCATTCGGGGGGCGCTGAACGGACTGGGACACGCCTCGATTGCGGATGTCCGGCAGGGGAAGTTCTTTGAAGTGGAGCTGACCGGCGCAAACCGCGAAGCGGCGGCGATTGAAATGGACCAGATTGCGCGCGACGTGCTTTCCAATCCGGTGATTGAAGACTACCGGGTGGAATTTTTCGATTAAACATTTATGTGTGGAATTGTTGGTTATATCGGTCCCAAGAAAGCGGTTCCCATCATTCTCGATGGGCTCCGGCGCCTGGAATATCGCGGCTACGATTCGGCGGGCATCGCCGTACTCGAAGAGAACGGATGTCTGACCGTTCGCCGCGCCTCGGGAAAACTGCGCAACCTCGAAGACGCGCTGAAGCTGAATCCCATTGAAGGCGATTATGGGATCGGGCACACGCGCTGGGCGACGCATGGACGTCCCACCGAGGAAAATGCCCATCCGCATCGCGATTGCCAGGGCGACATCGTGGTGGTGCATAACGGCATCGTCGAAAATTACCTGACGTTGAAGCAGGAATTGGCGGAGGAAGGGCATCGCTTCATCACCGAAACGGATACCGAGGTGATCGCGCATCTGGTGGAGAAATATTACGACGGCAATCTGGAAAGTGCCGTGCGCGACGCGGTGAAGAAGCTGAGCGGCGTATTCGCGCTGGTGGTGATTTCAAGAAAAGACCCGAACAAGATTGTCGCGGCGCGATCCGGGCCGCCGGTAGTCGTGGGATTGGGCGACGGTGAATATTTCGTGGCGAGCGACGTGCCCGCGCTGCTGAGTTATACCCGCGACATGTTCTTTTTGGCCGATGGCGATATCGCGGTGCTGACCAGGGACGGGGTTCACCTGACGGACTTCAACGGGCGCGCGGTGAAGCGGCAGGTGTCGCATATTTTGTGGGACCCGATCATGGCCGAAAAGGGCGGCTATAAGCACTTCATGCTCAAGGAAATTTTTGAGCAGCCACGTGCCGTGCGGGACACCACACTGGGGCGCGTGGGACAGGAATCGGGACGGATCTTCTTAGACGAGATGGACATTTCGGCCAAGGATTTCCGGGCATTTTCAAGTGTGCGGATCATCGCTTGCGGCACCAGCTGGCATGCGGCGCTGGCCGGAAAATTCATGATCGAGCGGCTGGCCCGCATCCCGGTCGAGGTGGATTACGGCAGCGAGTTCCGCTACCGCGACCCAATTGTGCGGCCGGATTCGCTGACCATCGTGATTTCACAATCGGGCGAGACGGCGGACACTTTAGCGGCGCAGAGAGAAGCCAAATTAAAAGGATCGAAGACGCTGGCCATCTGCAATGTGGTGGGGTCCATGATCACGCGCGAGGCGGCAGGGACGCTGATTACGCACGCCGGTCCTGAAATCGGCGTGGCGTCGACCAAGGCGTTTACGGGACAGTTGACGGCTCTGTTTCTGATCGCGATGCATATGGGACAGGTGCGCGAGACGCTGGATGAAAAGACCTCGCACAAGCTGGTCGAGCAGTTGCTGCACATTCCATCGCAGCTCGAAGAATTGCTGCGGCGCGACGCGATTTACGAGGATTTGTCGAAGGCGCTGTTTCGCGCGTCGGACTTTTTATATCTGGGGCGAGGGATCCATTTCCCGATTGCGCTCGAAGGCGCGCTGAAGCTGAAAGAAATTTCGTATATCCATGCCGAGGGTTATCCGGCGGGCGAGATGAAGCATGGGCCGAACGCGCTGATCGACGGGAATTTGCCGACGGTGGTGCTGGCGACTTGCGATCATGGCGACGAGCTGAGCCGGGTACTGTATGAGAAGACGCTTTCCAATATTCAGGAAGTGAAGGCGCGCGAGGGGATCGTGGTGGCGGTGGCGTGCGAAGGGGATGAACAGGTCAAGAAGGTCGCCGACTATGTGATTCCAATCGGGCGGACACACGATTTACTGCTGCCGATTCTCGAAGTGGTGCCGTTGCAGATGCTGGCTTATCACATTGCGGTGAGAAGAGGGTGCGATGTGGATCAGCCACGGAATTTGGCGAAGAGCGTTACGGTGGAATAGGAAGGACTGTTGCGGCCGGATCGAGCTTCGTGGCGCGCTTTGGTTTGTGGTTTTGCAATTTTCCTTTCCAGTTGCTCTTCCTTCCGAGACAAAACGCCTGGCGCGGTATGTCCGTTTTCTGACGGGCTTCAAGTAGTGCACGTGGACCCGCTCGCGCGTGGCATCAGCGCGCGAACAGTCATGGGCCTAAACAAGTGTCCATGATAGCCGGGCTCCGGATCATGTTCGCCTATCCGGGATATGATTTTTTCGCCAATGTTAAGGCTGAGAGACTTCCTCCAGCCGAATATCCGCGCTTGAAGCAGATACTAATTGAAAACTTCAATTACGTGTCGGGATCCACGCCCTCCGCAAAGCCCAACGATTCAATTGCCTCTATTCTGGGCGGCTTGGACGCCCGCGGGACGGATCGTGAGAGGTTAGAAGGAGGTGTGATCGGCTTCTATGTGCTCTTCGACGACAAGCGCTACATTGCCACAACCATCTACCTGCTGAATCAGGAGTCCTCGCGACGAAATTTCCAGACGCCGGAGGAGTATAGGAAGCTCCGCGATCGGTTTTGGTAGCCTATCCTTCGTGTGTGATGACGGGTATGTGAAGCAGCGGGCTGCCCGAGAACATGTTTCGACTCCCGACTGCGGTAGTTTCTTTTTGGGGACTCGGCTGGATCAGGGGTCAGGATCGCGGTCGGGTCTGCTTGTCCATGAGTTTGACGAGCGAGGCACTCCGGCGTCGACACTCTCGAAAACTCCTAAGACTCCGCTCCCTGCGGTCACGGCTCGGTAGCGATCCGGAATCGATATCGCTGGCAGCGCATGGCGCCGCCCCACAATTGGATCGCGGGTTTTCATTGCTATCTGTGCGGTAATTGGGCGCATCCAAAACACGAGTGTCGACGCGGCACGCGTGGACGCGTGCGCCACAAATGCCTCGCTGGCGGAATTTCTGAGTCATGCATTTATCTAACGTAGACTGAGGATATGCGTGAAGTACGGCACATGGCCGCCATCATTGAACGCGAGGACGATGGATTCGTGGCATTGTGTCCGGAGCTGGACATCGCAAGCCAAGGGCGATCGATTGAAGAGGCCAGGGCCAATCTCGTGGAGGCCCTGACGCTGTTTTTTGAAACGGCCTCCCCTTCCGAGGTTTCCCGGCGGTTTCATCGTGAAGTGTTTGTGACCCAGGTCGAGGTGCCTGTTGGGCAGGCTTAGGGTCCTCTCAGGCGTGGAGATCTGTCAGATTCTCGAACAATATGGATTCGCTGCGGTCCGCCAGCGAGGAAGCTCTTCGCCAAATTGCGGCTGACCCACATCCCATCCCCACCTGACTGCAAGCGTTACGGTGGAGTGATCGAACGGCATCTGAATTGAAGACCTATAATTAAACCAGAATGGAGGAGCAATCGTGATACGGCATTTTCTTTTGATCACGACGGTAGCCTTTTTTCAGGAATTTGGCGCGGCCCAGTGTCCTGTCACCGTGGCGCCCGTGCAGCAATTTGTGCCACCTGCGCCTTTTAGCGCGAACCTCCCACCTGGCTTTTTCTGGTATGGCGCCGCGTCTTTATGGACACATGTTTCGAGCGATCCGAATTGGTGGCGAGGTCCAGTTGGAGGCACGTCGGCCTATAGCGCGAAGCTTGCATATTGGAGCGCTGGATTCGATGCGCGAAAAGAGATGGACCCGAAGTTGACGGTGGTGGCGAGACGGCTCGACGCGGCGGCGCCTTTGATTTGGGCGGGGCACGCGAGCGCGGTGTGGGATCCAGGTCACCGCTCGACGGCGGATGAGCTGATGCTGACGGGGATCGACTTGCCGACCGGTGGTTGTTGGGAAATCGCCGCGCACTATAAAGGCCAGGGGTTGAGTATTATCGTGTTGTTACCGTAGAGAACTGGATCGTCGACGCCGGCACGCACCGCCCCTTGCGCGACCAATGGGCTGGTGCCCTGATCGTCGATTTCGCCAGGCGCTGGGTTGATCGAGCGGATCATTTTCGTCTTCCGTGTTGCCCACTGCCTGGTTTCGCGTACCTTGAAGGCATGGAAGTACATTTCTCGCCTGAAGTGGAAACGCGGCTCCAGCAGGTGGCCTCCGCCAATGGCAAAGACGCCGAGCAACTGGTGAAAGACACGGTTTCGCGGATGCTCGAAAATCAGGCCCGCTTCGTCTCTGGCGTGCAAAGAGGCATCGAGCAAGCCGACCGGGGCGAGTTTGTAGAGCATAAGGACGTGCTGAGCCGTATCGACCGGCTGTTTCACTCATGACAAACACCGCGGGTTTGCAATCCGTTTCAACCATCGAGTACGAAAACGTCGCGATTGCTGAGGGGTTTTCAGGGAGTAAGCGAACTGGGGTGACGGTAACGTTCGTGACCGAGAAATGCCAAGATCAACCGGTTGAGCAGGCACCCACGAACGCACCTTGTTTCACAAAGGTAAGTTCGCGCGACACCGGTCTAACTCGGAAGGTTTAGCGTCTTCGTGGGATCGCGATCAGCAGGCCGCCGCTGATTCCAATTGAGCGCTCATGCCCTCGCGCGAAGCTATAATCGTAGGCCGGTTCGAGGAACCAGCCCAAGCGACGCTTCGAGGAGGGCCAAAACATAAAATCCAGCACCACTTCGCCGCCGACCGTGTTCGTTGTCACGCCAAACGCTCTCGTATGTATCCATTCCGGTCCAACGCCGAACATAAATTCCACTTTTTCCGAGAGGGTCCAAGGCTTCTTGAACAGCAGGTCCGTATCCCATTCCGTCGAGTGACGGCGGAACAGCGGCGTCGTGCCGGCTTCGATCTCCAGCCACTTCTCGATCGGGGTAAACTCAACCGCGAGGTCCCCGCCGAAGCTTGACCCACCACCATTGAGATCCCGCCCGGCCGCTCCGCCAAGCTCGACGATCGCCGCCGGCTCAGGGTCCTTATCGACCGGCTGGGCGGGGGCGTTTCGCGGGCAGAAAAACAGCGATGCGAAGAGGAGAGATTTTGTTGCGTTCATTCCTTCCCAGCATAAAATCTATAGTTACTATAGGGTCAAGCAATGAATGGGAAAAACCAGATTGGCATTGGAGATTTGGCGAAGGCGACCGGAACCAAGGTTGTGACGGTCCGGTATTACGAGCAAATCGGGCTGTTGCCGTTGCCATCCCGAACGGCCGGAAACTACCGGGTCTATGGCAGCGAACATGTGCGCCGCTTGCGGTTCATTCGCCGCTGCCGGGATTTGGGGTTTACGCTCGATCAAATTCGCGATCTCCTGCGGCTGTCCTCCCGGAAAGACGAGGAGTGCGCAGAGGTTGACCGAATCACAGCCCGGCATCTCAATGAGATCGAGCAGAAAATCGCCGACCTGAAGCGTCTCGCCACGGAACTGCGACATTTAAACAACTGCTGTCAGGGCAAAGGAATTATCGCGGACTGCCGGATTATCGAGGCGTTGTCGCCGAGCACTGAAACGTCGCAGAAAGGGTAGTTTTGAGACGGCGTACGGGGTCTTTAAAAAAGCAGGCGCTCCCGCGCGTCGCGGAATTCAGTTTTGCAATCGGGTTATCAGGAGTTCATTCGCACACGTCCGTCCGGGGCTCCGCTTAGGGCTTTGCGGACGGCTGCCAGAGCTCAATCTTATTCCCATCCGAGTCATAGATCCAGGCAAAGCGGCCGAAGGATTCATTCATTCGTTTGGGGTCAATCTTTACTCCCTCTTGTTTTAAGCGGTCGAGCAAAGCATCCAGATCGTCCACGATGTAGTTGACCATGAACGGTTGCGTGGCTGGGATATAGTCAGTGGAGGCGGGGAAAATAGTCCAAACCGTAACATGTTCCTTTTGCGGGTCGTCGTGTTCGCGCCAGGGGAGCATCACGCCTTGGCCTTTGTCGGCGAGTCCAAGATGCTGCGAATACCATTCGCGCGTCTGATTACGATTGGCGGATTTGAAGAAGACGCCGCCGATTCCGATGATGCGGCCGCGCTGCGGCGATTGCGCTTCCTGTCCTCTTAAGCAGACCGAGAGGAGCAACAGCGCGCCGAGTCCTTGCATGCGGGTCATTTTTCGACCAGCGCTTTTAGTTTTTTCAGGAAGTCGCCCCAGCCGGATTTCGTGTCGGCGAACTCGTCGTCCCAGGCTGTTTCGGGGCCGAAGCCGGACTGCACCAGACGGAGGCGCGTGATTCCTCCGTCCAGCGCTTCGATGTAGTAATCGACAGCCATTTTTTGGACAACGCCGGTATCGACCGGGCCTTTGTGGCCGTAGGTTTTGGAACGTTCGCTTTGCGTACCGAAATGCTTGCCGGGCTCCCAGGCGGTGATGGTGGTTGTACCGCCGATGCCGCCCCAGGCGAAGTAATATTCTCCGCCGACGCGCGGATCGACTCGGGCTTCGTCGCAGAACCATTTCACAATCTGTTCGGGGTCGGTGATGGCCCGGAAGACTTCTTCAGGGGTCGCTTTTATATCGATGATGGTCTCGTGGGATCTGCTCATATTTCACTCCAGATTTGCGGATTCGCTAGCGGATTCTTCCAGCTTGACGGCGGGATAAACGGCGGAGAGCAGGCGGAAACGCCGCCCTCCTTCGGCCCGCTCGTTATGATATTTCGCCGCGAGGTGCGCGATGCAGGCGGTCATCTCTTCGGCGAAGGCGGCGCGGGATTCGGCGCTCGCGAAGCGGATCTCGGTTTCCAGCGTCAACGTTGCCACGCGTTTGCCGGCGCGGCGGGCGCGGATGCAGAGAGATGCCAGCGCGCGAATCATGCGGGCAGCGGTAGAAGCGAGATAAGCGGCGGAGAAACGGTCGGCAGTGGCGCGATCCGCTGTGATGCGATCGGGGGTCTGGGGAGCGATGAGGAATTCGCGGGCCACGGCGCGCACAATGCGTTCCATGCAATTGCCTTTACGGCGTTCCTCGATCAACTCCAGGAAGCCTTCGCGCTCCAGTTCGCGCAGATGGTAGTTCAGTTTCTGCCGAGGCACGCCGAGGCGGCGGGCGAGTCCGGCGGCGGAATCGGGCTCAGTTAATTGTTCGAGGAGGCGAAGTCGGCCGGGCTGGAGTAAGACGCCCGCTTTTTCGGGGCTCTGTACGATTTGCAACATTGCCGGCATGGATCGATTTAAGCACCGGAACATTCTTCTGTCAAGACAAATCTTATTGTCGGTATCGAGGTCCCGGAGGAATGGGATGGGATTTGCGGCGTCCGGCGCGATATAATCCGAAACGATCCGGTTACGGGGTGCACCTTTATTCATAATGAGTGAGTCACATGAGTGATACAAGCGAAGTTACGAGACTGTTGGGGGAGGTGGGGAGCGGCAACAAGGCTGCCATGCATCAGCTTCTGCCGTTGGTCTATGACGAATTGCATCGGCTGGCGCGGTCCTACTTCCGGCGCGAGCGGGGCGAACATACGCTGCAACCGACGGCGCTGGTGCATGAGGCCTACATCCGGATGGTGGATCAAAAATCGGCGATGGATTCGCGCGGGCATTTCCTGGCGGTTGCGGCGACGCAGATGCGGCGCATCCTTTTAGATTATGCGCGTAAGCATCGGGCGGAGCGGCGCGGCGGGGGTGGACAGAAGGTGATGCTCGAAGACACAATGGCGATCGGCGAGCAGAGACCGCTCGATATGATTGCCCTCGATACGGCTTTGAACCAGCTGACGATGCTGGATCCGGAGCAGTCGAAGCTGGTGGAGCTACGATTCTTCGGAGGGCTTTCGGTGGAGGAGACGGCGGAAGTGATGGGAGTTTCGACGGCGACCGTCAAGAGAAGCTGGAGCTCGGCGCGGGCGTTTCTGCATCGCGAGATGACGGGAGGCAATAGTGACGCCGGAGCGATGGGCGCAGATCCGGCAGATCTTTGAAGGCGCGCTAGAACGTGCGCCGAAGGATCGGGCGGCATACCTGCGGGTAGTGTGCGCACGCGATGATCCGATGCGGCGGGAGGTGGAGAGCCTGCTCGAAAGTCACGACGACGCGAGCGGTTTTCTGGCCAAGCCGGCGGCCGACCTGGGCCATACGCTGCATTATTCGGGCGAGGAATCGGGCGAATATCGAGTGGGATTTCGCGCCGGTCCGTATCAACTGGAGAAGCGTATCGGACGCGGCGGCATGGGGTCCGTGTGGCTGGCTTCGCGGGGAGACAACAGCCCGAAGGTCGCGGTGAAGCTGGTGAAGCCTGGCATGGATACGACGGAGATCCTGCGGCGCTTTCGCATGGAGAGGCAGGTGCTGGCGAGCCTGGATCATCCAAACATCGCGCGATTGATCGATGGCGGATCGACGCCTGAAGGATTGCCCTATCTGGCGATGGAATACGTGGAAGGCACGCCCATCGATCAATTTTGCGAGTCTCGGGCGAATGCGATTTCCGACCGGCTGAAGCTCTTTCGAGATGTCTGCGCAGCGGTGCAATATGCTCACCAGAACCTGGTGGTGCATCGCGACATCAAAATGGGCAACATTCTGGTGACGGACGCGGGCGTGGTGAAGCTGCTGGATTTCGGAATCGCGAAGCTGCTGCGGACGGATCTTTCGACACTCGAAATGGCGCAGACGCGTCCGGAAATGCGGCCGATGACGCTGGATTATGCGAGTCCGGAGCAGGTGCGCGGAGACGTGATCACGACGTCGACCGACGTATACTCGCTGGGCGTGCTGCTGTATCGGCTGCTGACCGGCAAGATGCCTTACGGGTTGACGACGCGGTTCCCGGACGCGATCCGGCAGGCGATTCTCGAAACGGATCCACGGCGGCCGAGCGCGGTGATTCTGACGGACGAGACGCATGCGATTCCGCAGGCCACGCAGAAGATGGAAGCGGTGAAAGAGGAGACGCGGGCGATTGCGCGGAAGCGGCTGAAGAAAAAGCTGAGCGGCGATCTCGACATGATCATCCTTAAGGCTCTGCGCAAGGAGCCGCAGAGGCGTTATTTATCGGTGGAGCAATTTTCAGAGGACGTCCGGCGATATCTGGAAGGCCGGCCGGTGATCGCGAGCATCGACACGCCGGGATACCGGTTTCAGAAATTCGTGCGGCGCAACGCGCTGGGGGTCGCCGCAGGGATCGCGCTGGTGGGCATTCTGATGGGGAGCGCGGTGTTTTTTGCGTATCGTGAGCGGCAGGGCAAGCGGCAGTTCGAGGAAGCGACGATTTCGCTGGAACGGCAACTGCTGCGGGCGGATCTGGAAATCGGGAGTGCGGAGAGGGTGCGCGGGGCCTACGATCTCGCGGGCGCGATTTTTCGCGCGCATCCGGAACAGGCGGAATCGCGGCGGGATCTGGCGCAGGCCGCTTTCAAAATGGGCGGGATCGCGACGGATCGGAATGCAGCGGCGAAGTATTATAGCGAGGCGCTGACCGAGTTCGATTCGCTAGGGCATGGCGATGCGGCGACGGAACGGGTGTCAGGATCGGCCGCGGCAAAGATCGGTGGAATTGAACTGGAGCGCGGGAATCTTCTCGCAGCGCTTTCCAATTACAGCCGCGCGTTACAGATCGCGGAAGGGCTGGCGGCGGTGGATAGCACCAATGAGACTCGGTTGACGGTCGCGGAGGCGAATGCCGATGTGGGGGAAGTTCTGCTGCGCAATGGCGCGCGCGCCGAAGGCGTGGCAAAGTTAAGGAAGGCACTTGGGATCTATCGCGAATTGGGCCAGGATGCCCGCGCGAAGGCACTCGAAGACGAGCTACGTCAGCAATAGCGAGGCAATGACAAATAGCGGACCTGTTTCCCGCATCCAATTGCAGGGAATGGTATCTAAAGTCTTATAGGAGCTGTGACCGAAGGTGTGGATCGTTAAAGTTGCACTTAGCCGCCCGTACACTTTCCTTGTATTAGCGCTACTGATTTTGCTGATCAGTCCGCTGGTCATTCTGCGGACGCCGACTGACATTTTCCCGAATATTAACATTCCGGTGGTTAGCGTCCTTTACCAATACACAGGGCTGAACGCGGAAGAGATGGAGCAGCGCGTCACGTCCGTGTACGAGCGTATTTTGACGACCACGGTGAACGATATCGAGCACATCGAATCGCAGTCGCTGAACGGGATCAGCGTGGTGAAAATTTTCTTTCAGCCGGGGGTGCAGGTGGCGGCGGCGGTCGCGCAGTTGACGGCGTCCTCCCAGCCAGCGATCCGCCAGATGCCGCCGGGGATCACGCCTCCGCTGGTGATCAGCTATAACGCGTCGAGTGTACCGATCCTGCAACTGGCGCTTTCCGGGCAAGGACTTTCCGAACAGCAGTTGAACGATTTCGGCACTAATTTCATCCGGCAGTCGCTGGCGACAGTTCCCGGCGCGGCGGTGCCATGGCCCTACGGCGGGAAGCAGCGGCAGATCATGATTGATCTGAACGACAGCGCGATGCAGGCGAAGGGGCTATCTCCGAACGACGTGATGACGGCGGTGAACGCGCAGAATCTGATTCTCCCTTCGGGCACCTCAAAAATCGGCGAGTTCGAATACGACGTGGATCTTAACGCGAGCCCGAGGACGATCGCGGAAATGAACGATCTGCCCGTGAAATCGACCGTCGATAACACGATTTATGTTCGGGACGTGGCGCATGTGCGCGATGGATTCTCGCCGCAAACGAACGTGGTCCGGCGCGACGGCATGCGGGGATCGCTGCTGACGGTTCTGAAGGTAGGCGCGACATCGACGCTCGACATCGTGCAGAGGGTGAAGGATGCGCTGCCAGGGATCAGAGCGGCGCTTCCGCCGGAGCTGCGCATTGAGCCGCTGGCCGACCAATCGTTATTCGTGCGCGCGGCGGTGAACGGAGTGATCCGCGAGGCTATTATCGCGGCATGCCTGACGGCGGCCATGATCCTGCTGTTTTTGGGAAGCTGGCGCAGCACGCTGATCATCGCGATTTCGATTCCGCTGTCGATTCTGACGTCGATTGTCTGCTTGAGCGCGCTGGGCGAGACGATCAACATCATGACGCTGGGCGGGCTCGCGCTGGCGGTGGGCATTCTGGTCGACGACGCGACGGTCACCATCGAGAATATCGAGCGAAATTTTGAAGAGGGTAAAGATCTACATGAGGGAATCCTGGACGGCGCGGCGCAAATCGCGGTGCCTGCAATGGTTTCGACGCTGTGCATCTGTATCGTATTCATCCCGATGTTTTTTCTGACGGGCGTGGCGCGATACCTGTTCATCCCGCTGGCGGAGGCGGTGGTTTTCGCGATGCTCGCGTCCTATGTGTTGTCGCGAACGCTAGTGCCCACGCTCGCGATGTATCTGTTGCGGGCGCACAGCGGCAATAAAGTAAAGCCCTCCGCGTGGAACATCGGGGCGCGATTTCAGCAGTGGTTCGAGCGGTCTTTCACCGCGGTGCGCGACGCTTATCACCGCCTGTTAACTAGCTTGGTGGCGATTCCGTGGTTGTTCCTGCCGCTATTTCTGGGTTCCTGCGTGGCGGTATTCGGGCTGTTTCCATGGCTTGGCCAAGACTTTTTCCCGTCGACCGATGCCGGCCAGATCAAGCTGCACGTACGCACGAAAACGGCGATGCGCATCGAGGAAACGGCGAATATGTGCGACCAGATCGAGGCAGCGATCCGCCGGGCGATCCCGCAGGCGGAGGTTTCGAGCATCATCGACAACATCGGCTTGCCGTATTCGAGCATTAATTTGTCATACAGCACTTCGGCGCCGATCGGGACCATGGACGCCGACGTACTGGTTTCCCTTAACGAGGATCATCATCCGACGGCCGATTACGTTCGCGAGCTGCGAAAGAGCTTGCCGCGCGATTTTCCAGGCGTGACCTTCGCGTTTCTGCCGGCCGATATCATCAGCCAGATTTTGAATTTCGGGTTGCCCGCGCCGATCGATGTGCAAGTGATCGGGCTCGATATCGATGCCAACCGGGTCTATGCGCAAAATCTGCTCAATGAACTGCGGCAGGTTCCGGGGCTGGTGGATCTTCACACGCAGCAATTGTTCGATCAACCGAAACTGCACATCAATGTCGACCGGACGAAGGCGGCGCAGAGCGGATTTACCGAGGGCAACATCGCCAACAGCATGGTGATTGCGCTGAGCGGCAGTTTTCAGACGACGCCGGCATTTTGGCTGAATTGGAAAAACGGTGTTAATTACAGCCTGATTGCGCAGTCTCCGCAATATTCGGTGAGTTCGCTGGGGGACCTTGAGAATATTCCGATCACCGGCTCATCGGTGTCGCAACCGGAGATTCTGGGTGACGTGGCATCGACGGTGCGAGGCGCGGGGATGGCGGTGGTATCGCATTACAACATTCAGCGCACCATCGATCTTTTTGGGGCGGTACAGGATCGCGATCTGGGCGGCGTGGCGAGCGACATCACGCGGATTGTCAACGACAGCCGCAAGTCGCTGCCGCGCGGCGCACAGGTGGTGATGCGCGGCCAAATCGAGACGATGCGGTCCTCCTTCACCGGTCTGGCGGGCGGGCTGGCGCTGGCGATTGTGTTGGTGTATTTGTTGATCGTGGTGAATTTTCAGAGCTGGCTGGATCCGTTTATCATCATTACTGCTTTGCCGGCGGCGATGGCGGGAATCGTACTCTCACTATTTTTCACGCATACAACTATCAGCGTGCCGGCATTGATGGGATCGATCATGTGCGTGGGCGTGGCGACGGCGAACAGCATCCTGGTGGTGAACTTCGCCAAGGAACGGCTGGCGGAAGAAGGGGACGCGAAAAAAGCCGCGCTGGACGCCGGGTTCACGCGATTCCGGCCGGTGGTGATGACGGCGCTGGCGATGATCATCGGCATGGTGCCAATGGCGTTGGGCGCGGGCGAGGGAGGCGAACAGAATGCGCCGCTGGGCCGCGCGGTGATCGGAGGATTGTCGTTGGCGACGGTGGCCACGCTGTTCTTCGTACCGGCTGTATTCAGCGTGTTGCATGGGCGGCGAAAGAAAACAGCATGAGTGAGAATAAGAGCGTGGCGGGCAGGATTATCAAGTTGATGGCGGCGCTGGCGGTGGTTGCGCTGCTGGCGTTCGGCGTGGTGCGCGGCATCAACACGCGCATCAAAGCGGCGGCGAGCGTCAAACAGGAGACCAGCGACATGGCGCTGGCGACGGTCTCCGTGGTCCATCCGAAACGCGGCGCGTTGAAAGACGAAATCGTGCTGCCGGGCAATATACAGGCGTTCACGGTCTCGCCGATTTACGCCCGCACCAGCGGGTATTTGAAGAAGTGGTATGTCGACATTGGCGGGCACGCGAAGGAGGGAGAACTGCTGGCCGAGATCGAATCGCCCGAGGTGGATCAACAGCTTGATCAGGCCAAGGCGCAGCTGGCTACTGCGCAGGCCAATTTGAGGCTGGCCAAAATCACCATGGATCGCGACCTGGGGTTACTGAAAGACGCCATCCCTAAGCAAGATGTCGACAATGCGGTAGGCGCTTATGAAGCCGATAAGGCCACGGTCGATTCGATGACCGCGAACATGAAGCACCTGGAACAACTGGTGGGGTTCGAGAAAGTGTTCGCGCCCTTCGATGGCGTGATCACGGCGCGAAATACCGATATCGGAGCGCTGATCAACGCGGGCAACGGCGGAGTCTCACAACAACTGTTTACGCTGGCGGCGACGAAAACCTTGCGCGTGTATATAAATGTTCCGCAGATTTATTCGAGATCGGCGACGCCGGGAGTGGTTGCGCAATTGACGCTGGCGGAATATCCGAACCGGCACTTTGTGGGGAAGGTGGTGCGCAACGCGGAAGCGATCGACCCAACCATGCGGACGCTGCTGACGGAGGTCGACGTGGAGAATCCGAGCGGCGAGCTTTTGCCCGGCGCGTTCGCCCAAGTGCATCTGACACTGGCTGCGAAGGCTCCGTCCTTGTTGCTGCCGGTAAACTCGCTGCTGTTTCGCGCGGAAGGGCTGCAAGCGGGCGTGGTCCGCGAAGGCGGCAAGGTGGAATTGATGCCGATCGTGATTGGAAAGGATTACGGCACTGAGGTGGAGGTGGTTTCGGGCCTTCAGGAGACCGATAGCGTGATCGTCAACCCGCCGGATTCGCTGGCGACGGGAACCCTGGTTCGCCTGGCACATCCATGAACTTACAACTGGAAGGAAAGCGCGCGCTGGTCACGGGCTCGACCGCGGGAATCGGATTCGCGATCGCGGAGGCTCTGGCGAACGAAGGAGCGACGGTCATCGTGAACGGCCGCACACAGAAACGCGTGGATGAGGCCCTGTCGAAGCTGAAAGGCAAGGTCGAAGGGATTGCGGCGGATCTCGGTAGTGCGGAGGGAGCAGGCGCGCTTTTTCGACGCTATCCGGATGTCGATATTCTGGTTAATAATCTGGGCATCTTCGAGCCGAAGG
>Ga0116129_1000411_pt1 | contig 28488 bp, 30 predicted proteins | sample June2015DPH_17_2_FD_89732 | JGI IMG/M metagenome (GOLD analysis project Ga0116129, IMG submission 89732) | Peatland microbial communities from SPRUCE experiment site at the Marcell Experimental Forest, Minnesota, USA - June2015DPH_17_10 | ecosystem: Environmental > Terrestrial > Soil > Wetlands...
CGAGCGCTTGCTCGCGGGCGGCTTTGCGTTCGGCCCGCAGGGTGCGTAGCTCGGCCATATTCCTCTCAATGGTGCGGTTGATGCGCTGCTCATAGAGAGCGAGAAGCAGGAAATTGTCGTTCTTGGCGAGCCAGGTGCGGGCTTGGATGAGGGTATCTTCGATGAGAAGCTGGGCTGGGTCTTCGGTTGTCGGCATTCCGGGATTGAAGCCGAGCAGGCCCTGCCGGCCGGCGGCGAAGATGCCAGTTTCGATGGCGCGGGCACGCTTGAGGCGCCAGCGGTCTTCAGCAATGGCTTGGGCGATATCGATTTCGAGGGCGCCGACGGGGGCGAGGGCTTCACAGATGCTTTTGCAGTGCGCGTCGAAGGCGGTCTGTTCAGCGGCAGTGAGAAGGTGGATCTGACCGGTGAGGCCGTGTTTGTAGGCATTCAGACGAGTGCGCTGCGTGCCGGCCTTGCTTCCGGGTCCGGCAGGGCCAGTGGATTCATTGGGAAACTCGGCGTCGTGCCTGGCGATGATCTCGGCCATTGCCTTCTCTTTGTCGAACATTGGTAGTACCTCTATTCACAGCATTAGCATGGGGACATGGGGCTGCAAGGGAGGAACGCCGGTATGAGGTTGAAAGGAAAGGGCAAGTTTATTTTCGGAGCGCGTGATCGGGGTCCCGGGCCAGTCTCAAAATGCCTACCGGCGGCAACCGCTCGCACTTGCAGACAGTGAAATTGGCAGCAAACAACGCGCACGTCTCCGTCTTCTGCCGCATCGAAATCCAATCATCTCAGGTACCGTGCTTGATGTGACGAGTGGGGGACGACCAAGGCCATTTCGGTTGATGGCGTGAAACCCCTCGGAGGAGGAGAGATTAACGCAAGCCTGATTACCTCGACGGGCTCTCCTGAAGGGCCGCTTCAAACAGAACAGGGCAGTCGAGGAGCCTCTTCGCGGCTGAAGCTGTGTCCAGCGAAGGTTTCGCTTCACGAGCCGAAAGATGAATATGGTCTTAATGTTGCAGCACATACAGCAGGAGGCAGTAAATGAGGAAATATCTTCTCTCCGGCCTGTTGGGAGCCGCTCTGTGCATAGGATCGGCGTCGGCCGCAGACATCGTAGTGAAATTGAAACCGCCCGCCTTAAAGGTGGAGAAACGCGGCCCTCGTCCCAGCCCTGATCACGTATGGTTAAACGGCTATCACCGGTGGGATGGAAACGCTTATGTCTGGGAGCCGGGCAAGTGGGAAAAGCCGCCCCGTGAGCATGCAGTATGGGTGGCTCCGCGATGGGAACACCGCGATGGCGGTTATGTTTTCGTGGAAGGCCGCTGGAAGTAGTTCTATCCCGCAGGGAAGACATTTCAACCGGAGGGGGCAGGACTTTTCTAAATTCATACCAACCGGCCCCCATTCTTCGGCATTGGCGTGAGATCTTCGTGAACGTGATTGCGGCCTGCGCACCATGTTTGTCCAGGTTCGCGGTCCGGGAGCGTGAACCGCATCCCATTGGTGGGCGGCTGCCGTTGAACGGCGTTAGCTACTATTATCGGCAATGGGGTTCGATCGGATCGGAGCGGCCCGTCGAGGAAATTAATTGGCGTCCGGCTGATCGATTCGGTCGATCACCAGCACGTCAAGTGGGGCTCTGCCCGACTTCAGTGTAAGGCCGAGCTGCTTTTGCATGACGCCAAGGAAATCAGCGCCCTGGTTCCAGCCGACGAAGAAGAGATAGTCACCCTTGAGTCCCGTGCTATCGACTACCGGCCGGGCGACGTCCGGTCGGCGCGAGATGACATCGGCCAGATGCGCGACGGGTCCGCGCTCGATGAACTTGTTGTCGTGGCGATCGTCGGGGAGCGTGGGGAAGGGACCGCCAAGCTTCCATTCCCGAAGTTTGGGCCCGCCGTGGGCCGGAACCAGAAAGTACACGGGCATTCGCCTGGTTTCGCGGTGCGTCACGAGGTGGAACCGTTCGGCGAGCAGCGTCTGCAGCATCGGCCGGAGTTGGTCTTCACCGGCGCCTTCAGCCTTGGCCTGCAATTGGAAGCGGTCGAAATAGAGCCAATCCGGTCCCCCGGATATTTGCTCGGGCTTCAGACGATAGGCCTCGAGAATGACTTTGGCGGCGGTGATGCCAATTGGGCTCGTGCCGACATTTCCCGGCCGGAGCTCAAGCGTCGCCATTAAGCTGGCAACTGAGGGGATGAAGGGGCGGCCGGCGGCCGCGCCCGGTCCCATTCCGAATCCGGCAACAGGCTCTTCCATCGGCTTGATGGACGCGACATCGAAAGCCGGCTTCCCGGCCTGAGTCTGCGCGTACGCGCCGCAGGGAACGGAAAAGAGCAGCGCCGTGCAGATGAAGGATGCCCGCATATCTTACCTTTGCTCTCGTCAGTGGCCTGACGGCCTTATTCTACACGATTCGGCCCTCCCTATCGACAGCGCAAACAACGCAAACAACGAGCGCCGTTCCGAGAGCGTTAAGGCGCGATATCGGTAGCGCTCTCTTTACACCAGCTTTCTACGAGTAGCGCGTCACACGCCCGGAGTGCTTGCCCGCATGCGCATGGAGTGACTCCTGCCACCGCGAGAACGCGCGAGAATGTGCCGAGCATGTTGGGTCGGAGAAAGAGAGTATGAAAACGGTTCGTAAAAGGCGCACTAATGCTCGGGGCGCTTGGCGCGGCTTTCCTGCTCGGACAGAATACAAATAACTTCGATAAGTAGTGGAGACCAGAGAACGACGCTCTGGTCGCGGCGCCACAGCATCACAAGGTTCTCTTCGAAAACGATGAGGTGAGAGTGTTAGAAGTGACCGCTTCGCCCGGCCGTTCGCGAACCGCTCCACGCCCACCGGTATCCGAGTGTCCTGTACTACATCTCCGCTGCCCATCTGAAGGAATACTCGCCGGGTATACCAATCCTATTGAGCCGTTTTCGGTACAAGTTTGAGTGTGCCGGCAGCTTCTCGCGCATGCAGCACTGCCATCAAATCGGCGAGCGGCAGCGGGGTGAACTCGCCGGATAAGAAGTCGCGAATTTCCAGAGCGGTTCTATGTTGACCGAGCAGGATCGTGAGTTCGGCATTCATTTCCTGCGGAACCGCCGGACCAGCATTACCACCGCCGCGCCCACCGCCGCCGCCGCGTCCGCCACCACCGCCGCGTCCGCCACCGCCTACGGATTCGACTACGAGATTGGCCGCTTCGCGTTCCTGCGCTGTTATGACTGGTTCCGGAGCCGGCACGCCGCGCTGCATGGCCTGCAGTTGATAAGCTGCCTTCACTTCGTTCAACAGCGCTGAGGCGCGCTGGTCGATCAGCGGCGCAAAGGCGGCCGTCTTTTGCTTGCCGTTGTTGACATTCGTCCACAAAATGCTTGCGGAGTTCACGACGCCCTTCTCGACTTCCACTTGATGGAGGACGGCGACTCTCGCTTCTTTGTAGCCATCCATCAGTGCCGCCGCGTCCGTCGCATCGGCCATATAGCCCAGCCCCTTGGTGTGCGACTCACTCATTCGCGCCAGGCCGCGGCCGATGTTTTCGTTGAGAATCCGGGCGGCCATCTCGTCCGTACCGGATGCAAGAGCGGCCAATGCCCCCGTCCCGACAGCCGCTGCGCGTTTGTACTGGGTGGGATCCTGTTTGTCCGGCGTGTCTTGCGAGGAGTGGTACCACATGTCCGGCCAGGTGATGAACATGACGGCGGGAATGCCGTGCTGCATGTAAGTCACATGATCGCTCGCGCCGTAGTGCTTGTCGATTTTGATGTAAAAAGCATCCGTGCTTCCGTTGGGTGATTCGACCGGCTGCGATGCGCGATAACCAGCTCCGCGGTAGCGAACACGTTCGCGCGAAATATCGGCGATATACTCCATCATGCTCTGGGCAATGTCGTTGATATACGACGGGAAGGTATCCGGAGTGCGCTGGAGCACCCAATAGCTGCGGCTCTGGGTCAGGCGAAGCGCTTCCATATCGAAATTCAAATCGCCGATGATGACCTTCTGTTTGTCCGGGTGCGCATTGAACCAGGCGTTCGTGCCGCTGATCTCCTGGACCCACTGGAAGTTGATCGTCCGTTTGGGACGTGGCAGCTTCCCCTCAGCGATGAGCTTGAGATAGGCACGGCCGATCTCAAGGGTCAGCGCGCAACCCGAATTGTCGTCGTTGGCGCCTTGCTTGATGTACGACTCGAAGAGGTGGCCGCCGATGGCTACTTCCTGCGTGGTGCTGCCATCGCCCGGAATTTCGGCATGGACGATTTCCTGTTTGTTGGGTACCTGCTCGCTCTTGGTGATGGATCGAATTGTGACCTTCTGCCCGCGATTGAGCATCGTTTCGAGCTCGCGCGCCGCTTTCGGGGATACGGCCCACGCAGCGGTATTCGGCTGGGCGTTCACGGTTGTCCACACGATTTCGTCAGGGTAGTCCGTCGAACGGTCACCGGCTCCGATGGCGCTGATGCCCACGATACCGATGGCGCCGGCCGCCACCGCCCGGTTATAAATGCCGCCAAGACCACTGGGCGCGAGCGACAGCACGAATTTATCTTTGAGGTCTTTGCCTTCGAGATCCTGAGCCGTACCTTGTCCCACATTGACCAGTTCGCCGCTGATATCCCCGTTTGAATTCGTTGAGGCCAGCGATTCCGGTATGTCGTGAATGTCGTAAATCTTCACGCTCTTTGGCGTGGTCGTCCACAGTTCGCCAACGACAGGCTGATATGTCTGGCCAGTGGGATAATCTTCGATAGCAACGTTGCTGAAGCCGTATTCCCTGGCAAACTTCGCCATGACCTCCGACTCGCGGAAGTGACCTTGATACTCGGACGGCGGGCGGACAAACTGATACGGGACCAGTTCGAGCACATGATGCATGGCGCGTTCGCCTGAAACTTCGTTAATAATGGCCGTCATCTGTTGCTGCGATAACAGCGTCCGGTCTTCCTTCTCTTGTCCAATCAGGATTCCGGCAGCGCCTGCCAGACCGAATATGCCGGTCAGAACCACCCATTTCGCTTTCATGCCTCTCCCTTCTCAAACTCAGGCTACACGAGCAAAGGCCGCTGTGGCGCCTCGCTGCACGGTCAATCCTAACGCATTTTGACAATATGGCGTTGGGCACATGAGGCACTACGCCCTACGAAGCCGTGGGGCTGGCGATTGATCGTTTCCGCCGCTGCGAGCATGTGCAATACGAACCGGAGGGCCTTCACGAATTCACCGTGGAGCCGCGAGAACCCGGCCCCCAGCATCGCTTGACCAGGAAGACGCTCGACGCCTGGCTCCGCCACTGAAGTATTCAAGGCGGCGCCGCAGATTCTGGCCCGCAAGATCGCGAGCGGATATGGCGCTCAAAACCGGATTGAAGGAGATCTTGGGCGACGTGGCGTGAGGCTGACGCGGAATTGCCGACGGCGTTATGTATCAAAATCGGTAGCGCTCGGCTGCCAAGGAAGTTTCCGGGTACCGCGCGATGCGGGCGGAAAAGTCGTTAGCTATTCCTGGTTGCCGATCAGTACTGCTTCAGCGTCAGGACTACGGACGAAGCCGCCGTCAGTATTCGATCCACGAAGTCTCCCTTGTCAGGCTTCGGGAAGCGTATTTCGGCCCGGGAAATACGTCGCCGGAGAATTCGGCGCACGGGCAGGGACGAGGCCCTCGACTTCGCGCCGGGCAGCACGAATGGATCATCTCTTATTAAACCCGGCGATCGAGCGGATGATCGCGCTGCGCGGCTACCGCTTTGCGCTGCGTAGCGGGATGGACAACATCACGAACCAATCGAACCCGACGGCGGTGAACAACGTGAGCGGCGCGCCCGGCTTTTTACAGCTCCTGGGTTTCTGGGCGATGAAGGGCGCCACTTCGTGGTGCGCATCCGCTTTCTCGGGCGGGCGGCGCAGTGGCTCGCGCTCGAAAAGTGCTCTCAGCGGCCGTTGAGCCAATCGGCCACGGTTTTGGCCTTGGCCGACGGGAAGCCGGCGGCGATGGCGGCCATGCGGGCGCGCTCGTCTCGATCGGCGATCAGTTCGGCGGCGGCGTGCGCGGCGCGTCCGCCGGGGAAGGCGAGGTTGTAGATGGGCACTTGGATGAGGCGGTCGAACATGGGCGCGGCGGCGGGCTGCAGCAGCAGTTCGAGCAGCGCGCGCAGCAGGCGCGTTTGGGCGGGCGAAGGTTCGGGCGAAATCAGCTCGCCGTAGGCGCCGTTCACGAGGGCTTCGCGCAAAGGTACGCTTGAGTCGGGCGCTTCGACGAGGCGTAGCACGGCGGGTTCGAGCGCTTCTTCGTCTTCCGAAAAGGCGGGCGCAACGCGCTCCCACAGGTATTGGGAAAAGAGCTGGCGCACGCTCTGCCGGCGCTCGCCGGCGAATTGCAGCAGGTCGCGCGCGGCGGCGACGCGCTGGCCGTTTTCCTTGCGCAGGGCGGCGCCGAAGCGGCGTTCGGCATCGATGGTCAGTTTGACGTCGGCTTCGAGCGCCGCATCGAAGAGCGCGCGGATCGCGGGCTCCTTCATCAACTCCGCCGGGTCTTCACCGCGCCCGCTCGAAGCGGCCAAATAACTCTTCCCCTGTTCGATTCTCGCGTGCGACCAGAAGCCGTGATAATCGCTGACGGCCATCGCACTCTCGCGCTCCTGAGGAACGTCGAGTGCGAATTCGGCGCCGTTCTTCGCGCGTAGCGCGCCCTTCAGGTTTTCGACCAGGCGAAGGCCGAGATGGAGCGTGCGATGTTGCAGGCCGTTCGCGCCCCTGGCCCACGCTCCGCCCTGCATCTGCAGGATTTCGACGACAAACAGGTGCGTGGCGGAAAGAATGACGGCGTCCGAACCGGGTTCGAGCGGAATGGCGGCGTGGTTCGCGCCCGCGTCGTTTGCGGTGTTTTGCGTTTCGTTCATCGTATCTCCATAGGCCGCGAGCGCCAGGATGGCGGAAGCGAGCGCGGCCTTTGTACGGCGGAACATGCTACGTAGTTACCCACGCGATCGCGGTCGTGATTCCGGATGGCGGCCGGACCTCGACGCCATTATCCTGCGCGCGGCCGATGGGCGAAACCGTGTTCGGATTCGAAATGGCGATCGCGTGCGCGTTGGTATTCGTGAGCGTCGGGTTGCCGCCCGCCCAAGCGAGGCTCCAATCGCCGTGCGCCTCCCAATCCATCGTGCGCACTGCGGAATAGACGCGGTCGCAGGGGTCGCCGGTGGCGTCGCGATCCTTCTCGATGTTGGTCCAGAAACAGAAGTTGGCGCGGAAGGCCTGCACGTAATGAATGTTGGTCAACTCGGCCGTCGCGTGCGTGGGGTGCGTGAGCAGGAAGCTGCGGCCGGGCGAATCGATGCAGCGCAAAGTGTAGCGGAAGCCCACGGGGCGGTTGGCCTGCTTGTCCCACATGCCGCTGCGGCTCATGGTCGCGGATTCTCCGCCCAGACCGCCACTACCGCGTCCGGTATCGAGGACGGGAAACGCCAACACGGTGGGCGCCGTATCCGAGGGCAAGAACATCGGCGAAGGATCGGTCGGATCGAGCGTGTACTGGCCGGTAGCGTCGCCCCGGTTGAGGACGTAGCGGTTGCGGATCGTGTACGTCGCGGGCGGCGGGGGCGGAGGAGGAGGCGGCGGTCCGACCGGCGGCGGAGCGGGCGGTTCGGTGTATGTCAGAGCGATCTGGTTATCGGTGAGCATGTTGATCAGACCGCCGAAAACCTTGTTGAGGCCAAGGCGCCCGTCGGCGCCGCCGCCGGTGACGTCGGCCACCAATTCCATGGTCATTCCGGCGCCCTTGGCTGCGATGCACGCGGCCCATGTGCCGGGCCATTCGCCATTGACTACGTAAGCGAAGTCGTCGCCGAGCCCCGACTCCAGATTGGCGTTGAGGCCCGCGCTGTTATCGGCGACGAAGACGACATCGGCGAGCACGAGGTTCAACGGAATCGAAGGCTCCTTCGGGCTGTATTCGTCGACGCCGTTGCAATCGATGTAGGGACGGATCCGGAACGAGCCCTTGGCGTTCGCGTCGAGCGTGGCTTTCCGCTTGTTGGCGCCGTCGCGGGTGACGGTGGGCAGGTCGTTCTTGCCTCCGATGGCGCTCTTATCCTTCGGATTGCGCACGGCTCTCCATTGGATATCGAGATCGACGGGCAGGTCGGGCAGTACGGTCACTTCGAGCTCGATATCGGGCTGGGCGTTGCGGATGAGCACGAGCGGTTCGTTCTTGCCGTCCGAGAAATCGTCGGTGAGCTTGGCGTTCTCGTACGTGTGATCGGCGGGCGCCGGATATCCAGCGCGCACGGTGTTCGCGGGCGTGGATTTGATGGTCGCCTTGATCTTCTGGAACTCGACGACGGTCGCGTTGCCGCGGTCGCATCCGAAATCGACATCCACCACGTTGAGGCGGATCTGCGTGTCGATCAGCGCAGCGCTGGTCGTGCCGCCTTCCACCCAGAGCGTCTTCAGATCGCCCGCGCCGCCGCTGGCGGAGTGATCGATGGTGGCTCCGAAGGCGAATTGCGAACTGCCGGTTTCGGAGGTGAAGAGCTTCACTTTGGGCGCGCCGCTTTTGGCTTCGCTGTAGGGGTTGTGCGTCAGATCCCAACCGCTCAGCGAGAGCTTGCCGGCGAATCCGCTGGGCTCGAGGCGGCGCACGACCAGCTTGGCGCGGCCTTGCAGGTTGTCGGGATCCTGCTTCTGCACGAAGCGGCCGGTATCGATCTTGTCGTCGCCGGAGAGCGCGACGGGCGGGCTCTTGTCTTCGGGCTGGCTCTTGAAGAGACGCAGCTCGGCTTTGAGCGCGGTCATGGTGACGCGGTCGCCTTCCTGGCCGGGCACGTCCTCGGCTTCGACGGTCCAACCGGTGTCGCCGAACGCGGCGCTCATCGCGTTCCCCTGGACGAAGTAGATCTTTCCGTTGGCGGAATCGATCGAGGGGTTCGGGGATTCCAACGCGGCGCCAGCGAGCACGGTCTGGCCGTTGGCGGGAACTTCGTCGGCGTCGCCGAACAGATCGAGGTTACCGGCGATGGGCTTCAGAATCAGCTTGCCGGCGTAAGCGGCGGGCTTGGCCTGCATCACAACCAGTTTGGCGCGATGGGCGAAGGCGAGCTTGTCGCTTGCGCCCTGCACAATGACGGAGCGGCCGGGCTCGATCTTTGGGCCTTCCGCGATCATGTCGGGGTCGCTGTTATCCTCGGGCCGCGATTTGTAGACGTTCAACTGCAAAAGCAGGCAGGTGATCTTTTCCGTCGCTTCGGCGACCTTGGGCGGAATCGTGCCGTTCTTCAGCGTGAGCTTCAGCTCGGTGCCGGAAAGCGCGCCGCTTTCCTTGATGCCCTCGAGGTAAACCGTCTTGCCCTTCAGCGAAGCGGCTTTGATGGACCACGGCAACGATTTCGCGGAGGTACTGGTTTCCTTGTCGTAAATCTTGATCTGAGCGGCCTGCGCGCAGCTCAACTCGCCCACGCCGTCATGATCGCCATCGTAATCGAGCTCGACTTCGATGCGGTGCGGCTTGACCCCGGGCTTCTTCTTGCCGTGGTAATCGTGCTTGACGATGACGATTTTGGGCGCGTCGACGGAAATCGAAGGCGTGGGCCGCTTCTTCACGACGAACGCCACCGGAACGGTTTGTCCGGCGGCAACCTTGACTTTCTTCGATGCCGATTTGGTGGGCATGAAGTAATCGTCGCCGGCGGGGCTTGCGAGCGGCGTGGTAACCGTCACAGTGTAGGAACCGGGCGCGAGGTTATCGAACGAGGCCTGCCCGCTGCCATCGGTCGGCTTCGTGCCGGGCCCGGTGATTTGCACCGCGGCTATGCCTGTTCCGCCGCTATCGGCGACGGTCACCTGGATGGCGCCGGTTTGATCGTCGTCGCACTGGACGGTGGTGGAACTCGATGAGCCGTTGTCCTGAGAGAGGTCGTTTTGGGTCTGTTGCGCTTTGTTTTTATTATTCCCGCCCATGAGCGTGTCGCTTTAATCCGGCTTGAGGGAGTTTTCGATGTGAGCCAGCGCGGCGCGATGGAGGATTCGGGTTCGCTCTTCTTCTTCGCCCGCGGCGGCGAGCGCGGCGCCGGCCCAGGGATAGAGCAGGTCGCTTTCGAAGCCGCTGCCGAGCATGAACATGAGAATCGCAAAGAGCGCGGCGCCCGGGTTGGAATGGAAGCCGCGGCGTTCGGCGCTCTGGCGGGCGAGCGCGAGCAATGCGCGATTGGCGGCCTCGCCCTGATAGTCGAACTTCTCCGGATAATGGCGCTCGAACACCTCGCACATGCCGTCGGCCCAGGATTTGGACGAGAAATCGGGCGCGCTGAGGAGATCGTAATTGCGCAGCCGCAGCATGGCGCGCACGACGTTCTCGCATTTTTCGCCCGCCGTTTCGCCGAGGTATTCGATAGTGGAATCGAAGACGATTTCGGGGCGCGTGGCCAGGGGAAACTTTTCGTTATCGAGCTGTCTGGCCGCCCAGGGAATCTGCGGATCGGAATCGAACGCTTCGCCGAGGATGAAAAGCAGGGCGACGAACAGGCCGATCTCCTTGCGGCCGTCGTAATGGCGCGCCACGGCGCGATTGAGGGAGCGGGCGACAAAGCGGGCGATTTGCGCTTCGCCTCCGGCTTCGGCGCATTCGCGCGGGTAGACGCGGAGAAAATGGCGGGTCAGCCGATTCTCAAAATCGCGCCGGGCAACGGCCCCGAGCGCCTCCATCTGTGCCTGGCGTATGGCGAGCATGAAATGCTTCGTTCATTTTACCTCCCGTGTGAAGAAAGCAGAAGGGTTAAAGTAATGGGGGGTAATGGGGGAAAGACCGCTGGCCAATTGGACAAGCGGCACGCGGGAGTGAGGGGTGGTGAATTTGTGGCAAGTGCGCCAAAAGCAACCTTGCAGTACCGAGCATCGTCGGCGCATTGATTTCGACGAATGATTATCACGACGGCGGTAGTGCCGTTGCGAAAATGACTGACCAGGGGGATGAGGTTCTTTCGGCGCAAGGACGGCACGATCGAAACGAAGAGCGTGCAGGAACTCAGCGAGTTTTGACCTCGCCGGTTTTCAGGAGCCACCTTATTGAGGTAATTAAGGTAACGGACCCTCCAAGCTGGCGACGAGACGGGCCAGGAGGGGTTGCACCTTATCACGCGCGGTCGAGCGATACAGGATATGTTGTCCTCCACGGGGCATGTCGTGGTTCAATTCCGGCAAGCCGTTTGACATGCAAACCGATGCGAAGGCTGAAGTCCGGGAGAAAACTGTTCTCGAATCCCGTCGCCGAACTTCCAATCGAAGAACCTCTCGAACTCGGTAACCGTAAGAACACAGGCAATCGGCAAGTCAGACCCTCAATTGGAAACTGGTGGCGTATTAGGAGCGGAGGGCGTGTATCGCGCCGCCTTTATAACCATTGCTCAAACAGCCCCATTGCAGGACAACAAAGTCAAGGTTCCGGTTGTGGCAATGGGCGGCGAGAGGGGGCTCGGGGCGAGGGTGGGTCAGTTCGTCTCGATGGTCGCGAGTGAAGTCAGTAGCGTGGTGCTTCCGGGGTGCGGCCACTTCATTCCCGAAGAGCGCCCCGACGCGGTGGTCGACCAGGTGCTGCGGCTCACTGTCTTGTCAGGAGTTGTGAAGTGATGAAACCGATCAGTCGTCCAAAAGTCTAAGACGAGATCGCCGAAGCCCTTGGTGACAGGAGAAATTCTGGATGTGAATGTCACCCCTTTCGAAATTGAAACGAAGACCCGTCACGGCGACATGGTTCGTGCCGATGTTTACCTTCCGCGCAACAGCGCGGGCCCGTTTCCCGTCCTGCTCGGCGCCTCGCCTTATCAGAAGTCATTGCGCCATCTGCCGCCGGTCCCAGCCACGTTTCCGTTCATCGAGTATGCTGCGCCAATCCGGCCGAGGTTCGACCGGCGATTGTAGCCGTGCTTCGCTCGCCGCACGCGGCGCTGGTGGAGGCCGTAGTCGATCCGGACGAGGCGCCGCTAAAGCCGGAAGAGCTGAAGTCGTAGGTGTAAATCCGGCCGAGATAAGACGCAACGGTCGATATGCGTCCGACGGGCTCGAATAGAGGGTCCGCCGCGGCATCAGGAGTGCTGCGATTTTTTCCATTTCTTCCAATCGCCGATAGTGGCCGCTGTCATGTCCCTCACCGCCGTCCCCAGCCGCTTACCGGAGCGCTTGTCCAGGTCCGCGACGATCCGCGCGGCCGTCCTGGCGGCGCCCAGATGGATATTCGCCGTCTCCCAGGCCATGGCGTGAAGCAGTCTGTCCTGATCCTTATGGCCGCTCATCGTCTCAATTTCAATGGGCGAGGAATCCGGCGCCAACTGGCGGACCAGCCACTTGCCGCTCAGGCGTACGAAAGGATCGGGGCAGCGGATGGCCTGCTCCAGGACGAGCTGGTAGTACATTCGCGACGATGCAGCGGGCCGCGCCCAGAGACACGCGGATGGTATCGCGGCCTTGGCCTCCAGGGCGATCTGGCCGCCCCGCCAGTCGGCGACGGCCACGTAGCGGGCGTGTCCCAGGCTCCCGACGCCGGCTATGCGGCGAACGACCCGGTATGACAGTTGCGACGCCGGCAGCAGGCGGGCGATCGCCTTTCGCGCATCCGCGGGGACATTCGCGCGGGCCGCGGGAAGGGCGTCCATTTTCTTCCAGAAATCCGCCGGGATATCGAGGCAGTCGAGCGCGATCTTGCGCAGCCATTTGTGTTTTTCTTCAAGGACAAAGGGCATGCCTCCCTCCCGGAGACAAGTGCGATAGCCATCGAGAATGACGTCGACAACATTGCCGAGGCCGACCTTGATCTCGCCTTCCGATGCGTCCAGGATCGCGCTGACGGCCAGGCGCACGAGGTCGTTCGCGTAAGGCAACGGATAGGCTTCATCGAAGTCGTCGATGCCCCAGATCAGCCGTCCAAAGCCGTCGCGCCACGTGCCGAAACTCGCTATGTGCAAATCTCCCACCGACAACACGGCAGGCGCTTTGTCCAGATCCGGACAAATTTCGGGAAACAACTGTGTCCACCGATAAAACGTGCCGCGCAGGAACTGCACCGGACTTTCCGCCATCTGTTTGTGCTTGCCGGAAAGCTGAGTCTTAATCACATGAGTGCGGCGGCTGACCCATTTCTCGAAATCCTTCGTGGCCGTCAGAATATCCATAGCTGTCTCCCCTGTTCGCTTCAGAATAATCGCCTGCGCCGCTGTCGCATGGTCCAGACGGAAAATGCGACCAACAGCCAGGCAACGGTCGCGCCGCCGAGCGCCAGCGGCGCCGGGTAGCGCGGGATCAGCCACCAGCAGATCCCGGCGAAAGCCACAAGGCCGACACTCCCCATGGCGGCTCCCAGGGCGTCGATGGCGGCGGCATCCGTTCCGCGTTCTGCGCCGTGCAGGCCTTTCGCTTGCTTTCTCTGCCGCTCGTGCTTCTCGATCAAGGTGGCGCTGGCCGGGAATATGGCCGGGAAGGCCAGAAACAATCCGCCGATCCCCGGGCCCCACTTCCGGGCAATCACACCGGCGATAACCGTTACGATGCCGCCGGCGACGAAACGCAGTGCGTACTCATGCCAATTCGTTTGTTTCAGCCCCGAGGGATCGACTTGGATTGTCATCGTCAGGGCCTACCTTAAGAAGATGCGCCACAGTCCGAAAGCGCTCGGGAACCAAAGCGGCATCGCGGAAAGGGTGGCCGTGAGAGCCGATAGCCGAAACCTGCCCAGGAGTTGGCTGACGAGAATGCAGTACAGGCAAAGCCCGGCGGCGCCCGCCATCATCGAACGGCATTCCGTGCCGGCAAAAGCCTTACCGTCTTTCGAAATCGCGAGTGCGAGGGTTGCGAGAGCAACAGACGGCGCGGCGCCGAATAATCCCGCAAAGCTTACGGGTTTGAAAAGCCCGCCAACCGCAGCGAACGCGGAGACAACGAGCCCGCCGATCAGGAAACGGGCGAGTGCATCGCTCAAGGCTTCGACCCCATATGACGATGCTACTGCTCACGATTTCCCACCGCGCTGGTTCCGATGGGACAGACCGCTCCCCCTGCCGCCCAATCCCTTACTCGCGCCTGAAACTCACTCAATTTCATAGGTATGGGCGTACGGCCTTCGCCGGGGTTCCAGCCCCAGAGCACCAGCGGCGTCGCCATGTGCTCGACGATCTGCCGGACGCTGCGATGTCCGTTCTGCTTCGGATCCTTGAGCAATTCGCAGAGTTGACTGTCCGTCAGCCCTTCCCAGATCATGGGCGTCTCGGGAGGGGGAAGGCGCCAATCCGGCGATCCCGGCGGCATATGCGCGCCCGCTAGATTGTGGTCCTGGTGACAGGCGCTGCATTGAACCGAATTCGCTCCGTGCCCATCGGGTCCGCGCCGGACCTGCATCGTGTGCCGATGGCTGTCGTTTCCCTGGCGCGGAAAATCTCCGGCGGAGTGACAATTCATGCAGCGCGGATGGCGCAACACAGGAACGATAGCCCCAAAAGCGGCAGCCGCACTATCGCGCGCCGATGCGTCCTGCACTGCGGCGGGTTCTGCACGTTTGGTTTGCGCAGCGGCATTGAATGCCAGCAGGAAGGCGGCTAAGGCGTATGAGGCGTTTCGCATATCACACCCGTGCGGAGCCATGACCAGCTTCGCGAAGCGCGGCGGTCACACGTTCCGGCGTGAAAGGTAAATCGCGCAGGCGTCCGCCGGTCGCGTCGAAGATGGCGTTGCCGATGGCAGCGGGCGTGACCGTGATCGCGGTCTCCCCCGCTCCGATCGCCGGCACACCGTCGGGCGTCACAAAGACGCACTCAATGGCGGGCATCTCGTAATCCAGATGCAGACTGCGGTAAGTCTCCCAATCCGTCGAGGTGATCCGCCGCCGATCCCATGTCACCTCCTCCACCAACGCGCGGCTCATGCCCTGCAGGATGCCGCCCTCGATCTGGTTCCTCAGACCATCGGGATTTGAGATAGGCCCGCAATCAAGCGCCACCACGAAGCGGGTTGGGCGAACCAAGCCGGTCTCCAGATTCACAGCGACCTCGGCGATGAGCGCCGCATAGCCGTTTCCTCCCTCATAATCGACACAGGCAATACCGCGTCCGCTGACCACACCCGCTTTTCCGGAACCTGTTTTTGCGAGACTCGCTGCGGGCGAAGTGCGGGTCTTCCAATTCGCCGCTTTGGCAGCCGCCTCGATCACGCCGACAACCCGCGCGTTATCCAGATGCCGAAGCCGGAAATCTACGGGGTCCGCTTTCGCCTGGGCGCACAACTCGTCCATGAAACATTCATTGGCGAAGGTGTTCTGTATTCGCAATGGCGATCGGAGCGGCCCGGTGAAGAACAACGATCGCACGGTATGCGTCAGGGCGCGTTCACTGCGAATGGTTCCGCCGCCTCCACATGAGCCTTCGATGCACCCGGCGAAGTAGGACGGCACTGTATTGCTCTGATTCCGAAACTTACCCGACGGCGGTTTGGCTGGGCCTGGTTTCAACGGTTCGGGCTCGTAGCCAAGCAACATGCCGCTGATGACGTTTCCCGGGCGGTCATAGCCGGGCCGGTTCCCCAGCGAAGTCACCCAATCCTCCCGGTCCCAGACCGCAATGCGTCCGTCCGGCGCCAAGGACGCCCGGTGCTCGATGACGCAGGCCGCGCCCAGGTTCTCCCACATCATCTCGTCCTGGCGCGAGAACTGCAGACGGACGGGCCTTCCCACGGCCTGGGACAGGACCGCCGCGTCGAACGAGACGGCATCGGCGCCGTTCAAGCCGTAACATCCCGATCCGCGTACATAGATTACGCGAACGCCTTCGAGCGGCAGATTGAGTAACTTGGCGACGATGCTCCGGGTCGGATAAGCCGATTGGGTCGCGGACCATACCGTTGCCTGATCCGATCTAACATCCGCCACGGCGCAGGACGCGCCCACCGAACCGTGCATTTGATAGGGATAGGTATACCGCGCTCGCAGAATATTGGTGGCGGCAGCCAGCGATCTCTCGACGTCGCCCGAATCCACGCTGAGAGTGTCCTTCGAAGGCTGCCCTTGCAGGTGTTTGAAGAAGTCTTTCTGCGTTGGAAGGTCCGGAGCATCATTCCAGCGGACTTGCAATTGACGCGCAGCCACCATCGCCTGGTATTGCGTTTCGGCAACCACGCCGACGAAATCCTTGCGAACGATTACCTTCACCAGGCCGGCAATATGCTGTACCGAGCCCTTGTCCACAGACGCAACCGTCGCTCCCATTCCCGGCGGCCGCACAACACGGCCGTGGAGCATATGCGGCACGCGGACGGAATGGATGAACTCAAACCGGCCGGTCATCAGCGCGGATCTATCCAGAGAGGGAACCGGTTTCCCTAACACGGTCCATTGATCGGGAGAGCGCCGCTTCGCGGCTGGGCTCAGCCTGAGGTTGAAATGCTTACCTCCGCAAGCTCCTCATAGGTGACGCGGACTCCCGCTGCGCCCGTGATCACTCCGTCTGCCGCGGTCAGGCTGTCGACCGGGTCGCCCAACTTCCGCGCCGCCAGGCTCAAGAGCGCTTCGCGTGCAGTGGCTGCCGCTAGAGCGAGATTTTTGGAATTAAAGTTGGTTGGAGTCGACTGACTGCCGGAGGTCGTTCCCTGGTCCGGGGTGACGGCGGTGTCGCACTGGATCAGCCTTACGCGAGAGATCGCCACGCACAGTTCTTCCGCGACCAGTTGGGTTTGTGCGGTAAATATGCCTTGTCCGAAATCGCACTTTCCGGTGTAAGCCGTGATAGTGCCGTTCGCGCCGACCGCCAGCCAGGAATCCAGCTTCTCGGGATCGATGTGGGAGGGATGGGTATCGAACTGTCCCTGGCCGCTGAGCGGCGATTCGGTCAAAGAGGCGGCGCTGAAACTCACCACCAATGCGCCGCCGGCTTTGAGAAAGTCACGCCTGGATTGCATGTTATCTGTTCGCATCAGCGTATTTTCGGATGGCCCGCAGCATGCGCGTGTGCGTAAAGCAGCGGCACAGAACACCGCCGAGGGCGATACGGATCTCCTCGTCGGAGGCGCCCGGTTTTCCATCCAGGACAGCTTTTGCGGTGAGGATTACGCCGCTTAGACAAAATCCGCATTGCGCCGCCCCTTCCTCAATAAAGGCCTGCTGGAGGGGGTGCGGTTTCTCAGGCGAGCCTATGCCTTCGAGGGTGGTCACTTCCTCTTGGCCCACGGCCTTTACCGGCATCACGCAGGACCGCACCACTTGGCCCCATACGATGACCGTGCAAGATCCGCACTGCGCCATACCGCAGCCAAATCGCGGACCCCGCAGACCCAGGTCGTCGGTAAGAACGAACAAGAGCGGTGTGTCCGGGTCGACGTTAACGGTGTGGTATTGGCCGTTTACTTTCAATTTCATCTGCTTCATGAGACCGTCGTTGCGATTTTCAGCGACGCTAACGCACCGAGACTCTGACAGCACGTGTCAGGCCAGAATCGACCAGCCGGATCGCCAGCCAACCCCCATTTTCAATCTCCGCTTTTGATCTGGACCTCCGGTCCACGTTCTTTCCGACACGTGTAACCGATTCCCATTCAAGTTCAACTTGAAGTTCAGTGCTCTAGGCTAGAGTTTTGCACTTTTTGGGGTTGGGTGATGGAGTAGGCGGAACGGGTTCGGGGTAGGCATCCACATCGAGTTCGACTTCTTCGATGCATGTCTGGGGGCGTGAGTGATTCTCTGCTGTTTGCCAAGGGCCGTTGAGCAACTCCACCTGGCTGAGATCTCTACTGCCAGGCAGCGCCAGTTATCCGATTCCCCCGCGGGCTGGAGACCGCTTTGGCTGTCGCCTCCGTACTGGTAGCACAGGACCTGGAGCCGTCGATGCCTGTTCCAGCCCAGTAGGTGAGGACAAAGCAGCCGTCTGCGTCCCCGGTACAGTGCCGTATGGTCCGGAAACTGGATCTGCATGAGTCTGCGATGTTCCACCATACGATAATGGGCTTTGAAACGCCAAAGAGTTTTCGACCCATTCCGCTTTCTGCTGATCGCCGTTTATCCGGCTAATCTCTGCCAATTTAGGTGGGGTGGCGTGGCGAGCCACCTCGACCCCCACGCACGACCATTTTGCACAATGACAGTGCGGTTCGCAAGCGGTGTCGATACCAACTGATCAATGATGTCTGAAGCTCCGGCCAGACAAGGCTTTTTAACGTTGCTCCGATGTAAGAAACACTCGGACGAAAAGAAAAAGCCCTTTGCGCAGCCGACAGGAAAGTACTTGGTCGAACAAAGCCGCGTGTGTCAGAATTGGCCGGTTTAAAGCCGTTCTGAGCAATGTACGGATTGCCGACGATCCGGACATGGCCAAGGTAAGCGCTGCGCCGTCACATGCACATCTGTAAGGGTACGGGTCACCAGCGTTGGATCTCCTGCTGTGGGTTCTGCGCTGCGGTCCGACCGAATGACGAACGTCACGAGTACCCGTGAGGACACGTTTGTCAGTCGTCCGCAAATATTTGTGATGCTGCGTCAAGCTCTACTCCGCCCTCGTCACCTTGTCAATCACTAAATACTCGACGGGCCCTTCTTCCGCCTGCAGCCTAAGCCCAAGCTGTTGCTGCATTGCCTCGAATAACGACGGCCGCTCCAACACCGCCCGCGGCATCCTCTCTCTTGGAAAGCCGGCCGGCAACTCCGGCGCGAACGCCAACGTGAAATCGTAGCCATCCCGCAGCCCAGTCCTATCGATCGCCGGTCGTGCTCCCAGCGCTGCCGCCCCGCATAACCACCACGCAAAATACTCCATCGACACTCCCGACCCATTCACCACTGCTCCCTTCCCCACGTGATCGGATACTGAAACAATTCCGGACTCCGATTGACTCTCATCTTGACTCGCCCGGCATCCACCACCAGGGCGTATACAGGCCCCCGCTTGATCTCCCGATGCAATCTCAGACCAAACCGGTCCGCCAACAAATTGCGAAACATCATATGCAAATCCTCGAGGCTACGGGCTCCGCCCGCCTTCGCCTCGACATCCCACGTTTCCGCATCCAGCCACGACGGCCCCCCGGTAATCTGCCGGGCTGGCACTTTATACATCAAACTTATGATTAGCTTGAGGCTCGCGTCTTGCGCCAGGTACCCCACTCCCCCAGGCAGCGGTCGCACGGGACCGCCCCGTCCACCCAGCGCGTGCCGCTGGATCGACGCCGATTCGAACCGCAGGGCGAACCGCGCAGCCCCCGCGCCCGTCGCTGGAGCCACACGCGTCGCCCCCGCCAGTATTGCCATAGGAACGCCCAGCGCTAACATCGCTGCCACGTGCCTCCGCGTGATCCCATGCGTCGCCGCGCGATCATCCAAGATCCTGTAGATCCGAGCCTCGGGCCGCCCGTACCGCGCCATCGCCAAGCCCTCCCACCCTGCTCCCCGCGCTCCGCGTCGCATGAGCTCGATCAGCATCTCCGCATAGGATGCCCGATCCCGCGTTTCCTCCACTGCGGCGTCGTCGCTCGCCTCTTCCGCCGCCCGCACAATCCGGCCGTGCAAGAACCAGCTCAACGGATTGTGCCAAAGCAGCGCGCGATGAATCGCCGAAACCATCTGCGCCAGCGGATCGCGCCACTCAAGATGCGACCGCTCGTGCGCTAGAGCCGCCGCCAGTTTGCAGCCTTCCCACTGGTGCTGGCCGTGTCCTCGACGAAGATCGCTCCTCCTGGTGTGAAGCTTCGAACGCACGACGGTGACGCATTGGGCGACGACTTTCCGGGGCTGCATGTGGTGTGGACCGACAATCGCTTCTTGGAGACAGCTCACTCCGGCTTGCCGATCGGCATCTGGATCGAGGGGCTCGCGCTGGTTTTGGGCGTCGCCGCGCTCGGCGGCTATCTGTTGTTGCGCGATGTCAACCGCGACGTTCGCATGAACGAGGTGCGGTCGCAATTCGCGGCCAGCGTCTCGCACGAGCTAAAAACCCCGCTCACCGCGATCCGCATGTTCGCCGAGACCCTCGCCATGGGTCGCTCCCGCGACGAGCGCACCCGCTGCGAGTACTTGGAGACCATCGTCGGCGAGAGTGAGCGCCTCGCCCGTCTCGTAGATAATGTGCTCGACTTCTCGAAGATCGAAAAGGGCAAGAAGATCTACCGTCTCCGGTCCACTCGTCTCGATGACGTTGCGAGTTCAGCCGCGCGCGCCATGCAATTCCCGCTGGCACAGCAGGGGTTCCAGTTGCACCTTTCCGTGCAGGAGAAAATGCCCGAGTTGCAAGCCGACCCCGACGCCATTGAGCAGGCCATTCTGAACCTTCTCACCAACGCCATGAGGTATTCTGGCGACGCCCGTGAGATCGATCTGCGCCTTGGCGCGCGCAATGGAGACGCGATCATCCAGGTCGTGGACCATGGGCTGGGCATGACACCGGATGAGCAGAAACGCGTCTTCGAGAAATTCTATCGCGCCCGCTCGCATGAGAGCCAATTGATTGCGGGAACGGGGCTGGGACTGACGCTGGTAGAGCATATTGCCAAGGCCCACGGCGGACGTGTGGAAGTGGAAAGCGCGCCGGGCGCCGGCAGCACGTTTTGTATCGTTCTTCCCATAGAGGGGCACGCATGACGACGGTTCTGGCGATCGAGGACGACCCCGCCATTCTGCGCGGGCTGGCCGACAATCTGCGCTTCGAAGGCTATGACGTAATCACGGCGTCCGACGGCGAAACCGGCTACTATCTGCAAAAGGAGCGGAAACCGGACCTGATCGTACTCGATCTGATGCTTCCCCGTATGAGCGGCTTCGAACTCTGCCGCAAGCTGCGCGGTGAAGGAATCCAAACGCCCATCCTGATGCTGACTGCGCGCAGCGAGGAGCCGGATCGTGTCCTGGGCCTCGATCTGGGCGCGGACGATTACGTCACCAAACCATTTTCAGTACGCGAACTGATGGCTCGCGTGCGTGCGCAGCTGCGGCGCAGCCAACCGGTTCCGGAGGGCACGCCGGATCTGCCGGATGACCTGCGCTTCGGCGAGGTGGAGATTGATTTCCGCAGTTACGAAGCGCGCCTGAATGGCGAGCCGGTCGAAATGACGCGCAAGGAATTCGCCGTGTTGCGTTTTCTGGCCTCGCGCGCGGGTGAGGTGGTGACGCGTGACGATCTGTTGAACGAGGTCTGGGGCTGCGAGTCCTATCCTTCCAGCCGCACAGTGGATAACCACGTTGCTGGACTCCGCGCCAAGTTGGAACGGGACCCTTCGCAGCCGGGGCATATTAAGACGGTGCACGGAGTGGGATACAAATTCATTCCATAATTTCATGACATAAATTTTGCATTTATTGTGCACCGGGCAGTGATTCCCATGACGACTTCCGCCTCCAAAAAGCGCACGCTGGAAATCGAAGGAGATTTCACATGAAGTTCAGAATCATCATCGCGGCCCTGCTGTTCGGGATAACCGCTCTCGCCGCCGACGCTGGAGCCGAGCTATTTCAAAAAGCCGTCACCCAGGAGCAAGCGGCAGGAAATTTGGAGGAGGCGATCAAGCTGTATCAGCGAGTCGCCAAGGAGTTCGCGTCGGACCGTCCGCTTGCGGCGAAGGCGTTAGTTCAGGAAGCTCGCTGTTACGAGAAGCTGGGCCAGGATAAGGCCGTCAAGCTTTATGAACAGGTCGCGCACGACTTTGGCGATCAGCGTGAGTTGGCGGCGACGGCGAGCGCCCGGCTGGCTGTGCTGAAGCGAGGCGAGCATCCCACGCCACCGGCACCCGCCACCATGACGCAACGCAAGATCGAGTTGCCTTATCCGAACTTCTCAGACTTTCCGGCCTCTCAAACGGGTGGCCAACGCGCCATCTATAAGGACGACGCCACGGGTGCGTTGGTGATCAGCGATCTGGCGGGTAAGGACAAGCGTGTCATCCTGAAGCCCAAAGGCAGCATTTCGGAGGACGTTACACCCTCGCGGGATTTTTCGATCGTTCACGTCCAATTGACGAAGGGGTAAAACAGGGTCTATTCCGCGTAGCGACTTCTGGCGGACAGCCGGAGCGGCTCGGAGACTTTCCCGGTGCCGCGGATTCGAGTGGATTTATATCAGTCCGGACGGGCAAAAAATCATCGGCGTCGCCGAGGGGCCTGCCGAGCTGTGGCTGCTGGAAAACTTCGAGCCAAAGCGCTAACTCTGTAGGGCAGGTTGGCAATCTGCGGCCGATTGGCAATCGGCTTGTTCGTGCACCGAAAACAGGGCGGGTTGCCAACCAGGTTGCCAACCCGCCGCAGGCTGCAGAAGCCTGCCCCACAGGAGGTGCTTTTGGGGGGTAGGGTTTGAGGTGATTTTATGAGCCGAATTCTGATCGTCGAAGATGATCCCGCCATCCTCTGCGGCCTGCGGGACAATCTGCAGTTCGAGTCGCACCAGGTCCTGACAGCCGTTGATGGGGAGGCCGGATAAGGGCGGTGTGCGAGCAGAAACCGGACCTCGTGATCCTCGACCTGATGCTGCCCAAGCTGAGCGGATACGATCTGTGCAAGCGGGTGCGCGGCGAGGGATTCAACGCACCCATCCTGATGCTTTCGGCTCGCTCGCAGGAGGGCGATCGCGTGGTGGGGGTTTTTGCCCAACGCCGCGAAAAGGTTCAATCCAGATTCATGCTGCCTCCGCCATGGGATGATCTAGCAGCCCGTGGCGCAACTCGACTTTAGCCTGGCGTGAGAGACCAAATCGCTTTACGATAAAAGCATGTCATTGGGCAAGCGCGGGCCGGATGAGAAGCAGGAGCCGATCTGGATCGAGGCGGCTCGTTTAGCGACTCCCGCTGGCCACCCTTTCTATGCGCGTCTGAACAGAATATTGAGTAAGCGGGGATTTGACGCATTCGCCGAGTCGGCATGCGAATCGTTTTATGCGAAGACGGGTCGTCCGGGCGTGGCGCCCGGAGTTTACTTTCGTGCACTTCTGGTTGGGTATTTTGAAGGCATAGATTCCGAGCGGGGCATTGCGTGGCGGACAGCCGATTCGCTGGCTTTACGGTCTTTTTTAGGTTATGAGCTCGGTCAGTCAACGCCGGACCACTCAACGATTTCGCGAACGCGCCGTCTGATCGATGTGGAAACCCATCGCCAGGTTTTCCTGTGGGTTCTGGGCATGCTGGCTGAAGAGGGTTTGCCGAAGGGGAACACCGTCTCGGTGGACGGAACCACTTTGGAAGCCAACGCGGCGTTGCGCTCGATCGTCCGTCGGGATAACGGTCAGGGTTACGACGACTTTCTCAAGCGCATCGGGATCGTGCGTTCTTCCAGTCGTCGTTGTTGCCCTTCTTCTTCCGTTTGCGGTCCAGCTTTGCCAACTGCTCCCGGGTAGGAGTCTCGATGCCGGATTCTTTCGCCAGATCCTTCGAGATGAAACTATCGGACTGGCGGCGGGCCTCGCCCAAGCCTTCAGGTACCGGAGCTTCGCAACGCTTTCGTTCCTTGTCCTCGACAATGCCCGCAAGAAACCCGCTGTGGCTAACGCCGACTGGTTCAAGCGCGCCAATGTCGGGCTGATCGGGATCAATGTGGACGGCAGCTTTGAAGTCTATGTCTGGCCTGAGAAAGAAGATCCCTTCAGTGCACATCTGCACGCCGAATTGACCAAAATAGTCCGCCGCGAAACGGGCATCGGCAGCTAACCCCCGCGTTTCGGGTGATAGTTCGTACTACCTGTAGCGCCCTGGATACGGCGTTCGCGTCCATCACGAGCGCCGGCACTCGACAAAAGATGATCTCCCCCAACGCGACTTGGGACCAACGACCCGGTCAAAGGGGAGGAAGTCGTGCCCATTGTCCGGATAGCGCGTTATCCGCCTACGGCATCTCAATTGAAACCGCGCAGACCTCGATAAACGCTCGCCGACTCCAGGGGATCGCGGAACTTGCGTACCTGTAGAGCTTCCAGTTCTAGTGCATTCAGCGTTTCAGCACCTTCTTGACCGCACAGCCCGAACCTATCTCTCATTCATCGGCGCGACGGAGTCGGACCGCCCACCGTAGGGATACCGCGTGCCGGGAACCATCGAGCTGAAATACCAAGCGCGCCACATCGGCGAGGTGCGGCACCGTGACGCGAGGAGTCCTAAGGTCGTGCCGAGGGTAAGGCCCACCATGAGGCAAGCTTCGGGGCGCGCGTTGGTGTAGGATGTCATCAGATCGTCCAAAGGAGCAATCGCATGAAATTCCGCCACCTCGTGCCGTCCTTGAGCCGCCCGGCCCTGTTCATGGTATCTCTCATGTTGGCGGCCGACCTGCAGCAGGCGTCAGGCGTGGACGTTTCGAAGTTCAGACCCATAGAGCCGCAGTACATCGCGGCGCTGGGAGACGCCGGGGCCACCTCCGGCAACGGCGCGCAATCCTGGGGTTTCTGGAACCAGGACCCGGGCCCGCGCGCTTGCAAACTGGACCACTACCCGAAATTGAAGGCGGATGGTGTGGCGCCGGCACAGTGGAAATTCGACGCGGAGGACTGGTGGCTGGAGGAACACGGCTTGATCATGGAGAAGCCGAGCTTTCCGCTGGCTCCCGGGCAATACCTCGTCACGGGCGACCGCGAGGTGACGACCGTGCTGACAATTCATCCCAAGGACAAGGACGGCAATCAGCGATGGGAACTCGCCGACGGCGCGACCCTCAACGATGTTACCCATCTTGGATGCCGCTCCGCACGCTACACGCCGACGACGGCTAAAAGCTCGTGCTCACCCGCGAACGTTCGGACCAAGGGTTTTCCGGTGAGTCCAGGGGCGGCCATGCCCGTCGTGAACGGCTGCCGCAAGCAGGACTACGCGGTTCTCATCGTCGTTGGGCTGCCCGCCACTCACTGAGTGGCCGCACGCAGGGCTGGACCGCTCGCCATGTGGCCACGCCGATACCCAAACGCTACTTCTCCACCGAGTGGCAGGACCCTCTCTAGCACAGATTCATAGGCGGCGGGATCGGACCATTGCTCCCTGATTGCTCCCGAGTAACGCCGTAGTACTTACCGGGTCCAGCGGGCGGATGGTCAGCCACTCGTTCAGAGTCCGGATCGATCCCGACGCCTCCGGCGACGTCGCAATTGGCAGGGAACGGGGATCGGGGAAACGACACATTGGCCTGTGCCAAATCGCCCGCGCCCATACCCCTCGGAGGCCTCCAACAATTGATCCTGGGGTACGCCAGCGCGAGGGAATTGCGGGTTTCGGCTCTCTAGGGCCGCGCATGCCCTGCGGTTGGCGTTGCGGCGCTCAGCTTACCGGGCGCAATATGCGCGCACCTCACCATATGCGCGAAGCGGCCGGCAGGTTCCGAGCACGGGGACCGAGGGCAACTCGAAGGCCAAGCGCGGACACCCGCCGGGCGGCGAATGCTGTGCGGCTGGCGCTGCGGCACCCGGCCCACGGCGAGCCGGATGCGCGCACTTTACGAAATGCCCGAACCGGCCGGCACCGCGCGGCCCCTGTGGGCGGCCACGCTTAACCTTCGGGCGCCTCCCTCCTCGGTCCACGTGGGAAGAACCTGCCGGCCGCTTCGGGCATAGTGAGAAGGGCGCGCGCATCTGGTACCCAGTGAGCTGGGAGCTGCAAGCCAATGCGACCCCATCCGGCTCTCCGTGAGTCGGGCGCCGCGGATGAAATGCGGTTGGGGCTGCGGCGCTCAGCTCACCGGGCGCAATATGCGCGCGCATTTCACCATATGCGCGAAGTGGCCGGCGGCCTCCCACGACGTGGACCGACGACGGGGGAGCTTGAAGGTTAAGCGCGAACTCCCACTCGGGCCGGCAGACGGCCGCGCACGCCAAAATCGCCCGTACCCATGCCCCTCGGAGTCCCACGGCGATTGATCCTGGGACGCGCCAGCGCGAGAGAAATGCGAGCTTCCGTTCCAAACCAACCGTAAAATGGAATAGTGGAAGAAATTCTCGGGCGAACACGGGCTGTTCGATGACGCCGACCGTACGGCTGGCGCCCGCATGCCAGGCTGTTTGTGCTGCGGCGAGGATGTTGACTTTGCGCAGCGCTAACACCCGGTTCTAACGTTCTGCAGTCATTGCGTGTCGGAGAGAGATGTCGCAAGTGTCGGAGTTGGGTTCGTGTAAGGAAATCAGGACGAGACGTTCAATCTCATCGGGCGCCCACGAGGGCCACGGATGAAATGCGGTTGGAGTTGCGGCGCTGAGCTTGCCGCTCGCCAGATGCACACTTCACCATATGCCCGAGGCGGCCGGCAGGCTCCGAGCACGGGTACCAACAACCGGGGAGCTGGAAGGTTGAGCGCGGACGCAACCCAGGCGGCGAATGCAGTGCGGCTGGCGCTGCGGGATTCTGGGGAGCGTCGCAGGAGGCTGTTCTCGCCAGACTCGTCATCTCCCAGAACGCGACTCAGGCTGACCGGACCGCGCGGGGGTCTGAACTCAAGCGCATTGGAGCCCAACTTCCGGATGCGCCGTGTTTACCGGCCAATGTTCTGAATGAGGGGCTCGCGACCGGCAACGGAAAACAGTATTCTTTTTTCGTTCGAGACTGACTTTACCGGGAGGGTGAAGGCCGGTCCTCAGATCGGAACTTGGCAGCGACGGTCAGTGGCAGGCCTTCAGGAGGCATCGAGGTCTTCCAGGCTCAACTGGGACGGCGCTTTGCGTAGTCGTTTCTGTGCGAACTGCAGCAGCAGGCGAAACGTGTCCCGGTAGGAGGCGATCGTGTGGGGGCTGACCTTCCGCTGGGCCATGAGGCGGGTGGTAAAGAACGACTGCAGCAAGGCGGGAAAATTAGCGTCCAGCATTTAGGCCCTCCCATCTCTTTTCCAGCCGCTTTCCGGCCGCTCCCAACAGTTCCGGAGTGCCCGTCAGATACCAATAGGTGTCGGTGACGTGCGCGTGCCCGAGATAGGTGGACAGGACTGGCAAGCGCCGCTTGGGGTCTTCGCCGTTTCGATACCAGCGAAGTAAAGTCTCCACTGCGAAACGGTGCCGGAAATCGTGCAGGCGCGGGCCGTGACTGGCCTCCGCAGCGCGCAATCCAATTTATCGAGACAGTACATAGAACGTGCGATGAACCTCGCCTTTGTCTAGCCGGTTGCCATTCTTATTCACGAAGAAGTGCGCCCCTGTTCGCGGGCCAAAGCGACGATCCCGCCGTTTGGCGTAATCAGCCAGAACCTTACAAGTCGAGGCGTGGAGCGGCACCAGACGGGACTTGCCAAACTTGGCTTCCCGAATGGTGAGGATGCCTTCGGACCAGTCCAGATCCTCGGCACGAAGGTTCAACGCCTCACTGAGCCGGAGGCCTGTGACCGCTAACAATCCGAAGAAAGAGTAGTATGTCCAGGGCCGCAGCGGGTCACAGGAAGGCCGAGCTTTGGCAGCCTTCAGCAGTTGCTGGATTTCCTGATCGGAATAGAAGTACGGCCGAGCGCGGGTCGGCCGGTATGGCAGCAGGCCCAAAGGCGGAACTTCGGTCACCGGGTCCACAGCGCTCCAGTATCGGGCGAAGCCTCGCACAATGGTCAGCCGCGCAGTCCACTGGCAGGGCTGGTGATCAGCAGGCAGTGTTGCCCACTCCAGCGCGAGTTCGCTCGTAATGTGAGCTCTGCCTTTCCGCTCCAGGAAAGATGCGAACTTTTCCAGCCCGGCTTCGTGTTTGACCAGTTTGAATCCCAGGCCGCGGCGCAACATCAGGTAGTCGCGAATCCCTTTTCGTAGATCTGTCATCGACTCCCTCCCGGCCACGGCAGCGCCAGAGAATGCAAGGCAGCCAGGTCCACCTTGGCGTAGATCGCCGTCGTGTTGGGACTTTGGTGCCGTAGCAGTTCACCAATTTCATCCAGGGAGCATCCTTGCCGGAGCAGGTCGCAGGCTAGCGTGTGGCGAAACAAATGCGCGCCCTTGCGTGCCGACGCCACGCCTGCTCTTTGCAGAGCCCGCATGACGATGACGCAGATTGCCACCGAGCTGGCAAACCCGCCTAACGGAGCCTTGGCGCGAATGAAAACTCGTCTGCTGGAGCAATGCGGCCGACCGTTACGCAGGTATGCAGCGATAGCCTCACCGACATCGGCGGGCAACGGCATTTGGATGGACCGACCACCTTTGCCGTGAACGGTCATTTGGCAATCTATATCCTCTAAGTTGAGCGCAACGACTTCTCCGGCCCGCAGGCCCAGCCTGGCGAGCAGCAGTAAGATTGCGTAGTTTCGGCGGCCCAGGGGAACCCGGCGATCACAACGAGTCAAGACGCGCTGTACCGTTCCTGGTGGGAGGAATTTGGGCAATGTCGACCTCGACCAATTGGGTACGGTGGGCACGCAGGCCGCCAGTTCCAGCGAGATTTCTCCGCGGCTCCGCAGGTAGCGGAAAAAGGAACGGAGTGCCGCCACCAGCAGTTTGGCTCGTCCGGGCTGAGTTTGTCAACTCGATTTGGCCCACTTCGATGCTCTCATTTGGCCCCCCTAAAAGACCAAAATCCCTGCCGACTGCTTTTCTGTTCTCGGTGGCCGCGGCCGAAGCGGAGCCCTGCGCC
>Ga0116129_1000413_pt1 | contig 28371 bp, 20 predicted proteins | sample June2015DPH_17_2_FD_89732 | JGI IMG/M metagenome (GOLD analysis project Ga0116129, IMG submission 89732) | Peatland microbial communities from SPRUCE experiment site at the Marcell Experimental Forest, Minnesota, USA - June2015DPH_17_10 | ecosystem: Environmental > Terrestrial > Soil > Wetlands...
CTGGCGGGGGGGGGCCGGCGGGACTACGGGGGGGGGTTGGGTTTTGAGGGGGGGGGGCGGTTTGGGCGGGGGTGCCGCGGGCGCGGGGTTGGGGGGGGGGGCGGGGGGGGTCGCCTGAGCCATCATGGCAGGCGCGGGGGCTTGGACCGTCAGGTTGTTGACGACGGTCTTGATTCCGGCGACTTGGGAGACGTCGGCAGCGGCGAGCGCGCGCGCAGCTTCGTTACTGACGGTGCCGTTAAGCGTGGCGACCCGATCTTTGACGGCGGATTGGATGGGCTCGGTGCTGAGGTTGCCGTCGCTGGCGATGCGGCTTTGGACTGCGGCTGTGAGACTGGCGTCGTCGGTGGGCGCGGATGGTGAGGATTTGCAGCCGGCGAGACTCAAGGTCAGGCTCAGGGCGAGCGCAAGAGCGGCAATGGTCCGGGTGGCGCTCGAGATGGAGAGATTTCTGCTGACGTTCATTGAACCCCTTTTCCTTGCAAAGGATAGCAATACGACTGTAAATCTGCGAACCGAATTTTTGATGCGCGGCGTTTGGCTTTCGATCTATTCCGGGAAGAACGGCTCCGGGAAACGACGGTTTCTCTCTTTTTACTATGACGAAGGGGATTGTTGAAGGTGATAGGTCCATGACATGCCGGAAAGGGCAGAATCGCCGGGTCGTTTTTGTTCGTCATCTGAGGATAGAGCGACGGATGAGCGTGGGACGCGCAACCTAATCCTCGCGGAGGGCATCCTTCTACGAAAGCCAATGTTGCCGGACGAAGAGTGGGTTGAGACGGCAGCAATTTTGCGAGATTAAAACACGGAATTGAGAAGTTGAGTTATAAAGGCGGAGGAGCAGATTCCGCACACCTTAGAAGGCTGAACGGAGAATGAGTATGTCAGATAACAACAACGATAGTGGAATTAGCGGATTCGGCTGGTTTCTGGCGGGTCTGGGTGTTGGGGCGCTGGTTGGCGTTCTGTACGCACCCAAGGCTGGGAAGGAGACTCGTGAGGATCTGAAGGCGAGCGCTCTGGACGCCAGGGATCGGGCCGCGGTGCTCGCGCAGCAGGCCCAGGACAAGGCTGCGGCTATGGCGGCACAAGGAAAACAGCAGGTTGGCGAATATGTGGATCGCGGAAAGGAGTACTATGACCGCGGACGTACGCAGTGGGCCCAGTATGTTGAGAAGGGCAAGGGGCTCATCCAGGAGCATCAGGATAAGGTCTCCGCTGCTATCGACGCAGGCAAAGATGCTTATGCGAACACGACGAGCGAGTCCGGTTCTTAGCACCGCGTAAGGTAGGATGGGGCCCGGTCAACCTTAGCTGGTGGCCGGGCCTTATGATTGTGGGCTGTACCTCTTTGAGATTTGGCTGTATTTTTTTGTAAGAGAGCGAGAGACGATTATGGAAGCGATGCGAATGATGTCGGGAATTTGGCTGCAGGATGCGGGATCGCTTTCGTCGGGTAACTCGCGATTGCTGATGATCTTTGTCGGCATGGTCGCGATCGCGATGGTGGTGCAGGCGATCGTTGTCATTGTCACGGCAGCGGGTGCAGTCAAGGCGAGTAAGCGAGCGCTCGTGATTGCGGAAGAGCTGCACGCGAAGGTTGGGCCGCTACTCGACACCACGCAAGGAATGCTTCACGATTCGGCACCGAAGGTGAAGGTAATTACAGAGAATCTGGTTGAGGCGAGCCACGTCGTGCGGAGCAAGGCTGCGGAGTTCGATGCGACGGCGAGCGAGTTGAACGCGAAGGCTCGGGCGCAGGCAGCGCGGGTAGATGGGATGGTGACCGGAGTGTTGAATACAACTTCGGAGATATCGAATACGCTGCAGCGCGCGGTGCAGGTGCCAGTGAAGGAGTTTGCCGGGTTGGTGAATGGGTTTAAGGCTGGATTGGATGTTCTGGTGGGCCGGGCGAAGGGGTTTGGGCGGGGCAAGCCAGTGGCTCCTCCGAGCCGCGATACGGAGTGGTAGACGGTTTGACGATTGCAGGGAAAGAGTTCGGGGCTAAAGCCCTTTGCTTGGCGGACTATTTGTGGGCTAAAGCCCCACGCTTAATCCCAAGATCAACTTTAACGATTCTCAATCGCTTTGACATCTTCAGTGAGTTGCCTGACGTTCCGATTCCTTATCCTCGTTAAATAATCCAGCCGCCGCCGACTACTTCGTCTTCTTGATAGAAGACGGCTGATTGGCCGGGGGTGATGGCTCGCTGGGGCTCGTCGAAGAGGGCGTGTACAGTGTTGTCGTCGAGACGGCTGAGAGTTGCCATGGCGGGGGAATGGCGGTGGCGGATCTTTGCGGCGGCGCGGATGGTTTCGCCTTCGGCGAGGCCGGGGATGGAGATCCAGTTGAGGCGGTTGGCGAAGAGGTCGCGTGAGAACAGGTCTTCGTCCGCGCCTACAGTGACCTGATGCGAGTCCGGGTGGATGGAGAGGATGTAGAGCGGATTGGTCGAGGTGAGGCCGAGTCCCTTGCGCTGGCCTACGGTGAAGCTCTGGATGCCTTCGTGATGGCCGATGACTTCGCCGGTTGTGGTGACGAGCTCGCCTGCGGTGTCCGGCATAGCCTCATTCTGTTCGTCGAGGTAAGCCTTGAGGAAGGTGTTGTAGTCGCCGCCGGGGATGAAGCAGATTTCCTGGGAGTCAGACTTGGTTGCGACGGCGAGGCCTGCTTCGGCGGCCATCTTGCGGACTTCGGGCTTGCGCATCTCGCCTAGAGGAAACATGGTGCGGCTGAGCTGGTCCTGTGTCAAACCGAAGAGGAAGTAGGTCTGGTCCTTCGACTTGTCTTCGGGTCGTGAGAGGATCCATCGTCCGCGCGTCTCATCGAAGTGATTACGTGCATAATGCCCTGTGGCGATGCGGTCGGCGCCGATCTGACGAGCGGTGATGAGGAGCTGGTCGAATTTGAGGTGGTTGTTGCAGAGGGTGCAGGGGATGGGTGTGCGGCCGGCCAGGTATTCGCTGACGAAGGGCTTGACGACTTCGGCTTCGAAGCGAGCTTGCTGATTCACGACATAGTATGGGATGTCCAATTGCTCGGCTACGTGGCGCGCGTCGTAGACGTCGTCGATGGAGCAGCAGCGGCCCTGGACGGCTTCGGGCATGCCTTCGTGCCCGGCGAGGCGGCGCTGGTTCCAGAGCTGGAGGGTGAGACCGATGATCTCGTGGCCCTGCGCGCGCAGGAGTGCGGCGACGGCGGAGGAGTCGACTCCTCCGGACATGGCGACTGCGATCATGTTGTTGGGCTCGGTCGGCATTGTTTTCCTGGGGCACCCCTCCCCCCCTTTTTCTCGTAAAGTACTAGGAAGAAATGGGTTAGGGTGGTTGGGTGTCGCTAAAATATTACAAACAAAGGGGTTACGGTCAAAATACTCCAAAGAAATGACTTAGAGGCGACTTGGTGAGTTTGGCCCTTTGTTTTTTTGATTTTCCTCCTAATTTAACATTATAGCTAGTTTGGAGGGGGTTTATTTCATTTGTATGTTGTTGGTGGAGAATGGGTTAAGTGGCCTGGGGGCTTGACGTGCGATTTTTGGGCTGTTTTTGAGAGAGAAAGTTGTAAGTGGCGAGTATCAGGGACTTTATTGCCAGCAATTGGCACATCGGCGTTGGACGGCCTTCTCTGGCCCGCAGAGAAGGCCGTTCTTTATTAGCGGTCCATTCGCGCGAGGATCGGTCCCAACAGGTAGGCGACAAAGAATCCGCCACTCCAGATCAGGGCCGAACCCCAAAGTACAAACCTACCGATTCTGCTTACCTCGCCGCAGGTGGTTGGATCGTGAGCTTCACAGGTTTCTCCGGCCCGCAAGCGCGGGACAAGGATATAGGTCATCACAAAACTTGCAGCGATGAGTGTGCCGGCGATGCTGAACGCCCAGATCTTGTGGCGCGACAAACTGACGAGCCACGGAGCCGCTGAGAGCAGGGATGCCACGGCGGTTCCCATTCCAAGCAGAACAAGGACCGACGGAATGGCACAGCAGATGAGCGTGCTAAACGAACTGAAGAGCGAGAAGTAGTTGAGTAGAGCCGCTCGTCCTGGCTCTATGTTCCGGTGAGGCGGGTGCAGTTGAGGTCATCGCACCTCCGTGATGGTGTTGTAGCGGAGCGTATCGGGGATCTTCCCTTTGGAAACCTGTGGGAGAGTGCCCGCGATGGTTACTGTTTTGCCAAGAAGAGAGGCGATGTCGACAGCAGTCGCGGCCGGAACGAGGGCAAAGCGATCCTGGGTTCCCGCGACTTCGAAGAACGGCGCACTCGGTATACCGGTCAGTTTGCCCCGCGCGACGATCGCAGCGTCTTTGTGGGTGAAACCATTCTTCTCGACTGCTTGATTGAATTGAAGTATGGCGGCGCTGTTGCCGGGAGTCAACTTGATGGTGACAAGACCTGTATTGAGATCTACGTCCACAGTATTGACGCCCTGAATCCCCTTCATCGAGACGTGGATGGCATGGGCGCATGGAGCACAGTCCATGCCGAAGACGGTCAGGTTGACCTGCTCGTATTCCGCACGAGCGGCGAGAGGGATAAGAGCGAGAATTGCTGCTGTAATAATCTTTTTCATAAGCTTTCCTTTCAATGGGAGCTGGTGTGTGCGGAGTATTTGAGATAGCTGAAGTTGAGGGCGAAACGAATGCGCTCTCGTCCGTAGGTCGTGTCCGATTCGTCTCGAAAGACAGGTCCTTGCACGCCGCCTGAGATGGCGATGTTTTTGAAGATGGCGAGTACAGAGGGACCGAGCCAAAGAGTTGTGGTGCTGCTGTTGGGAAGGATGGCGCCGTTTGTTCGCACATTGCCGGTGTGTTCTCCGGTGAATTCCGCGAAGCCTCGATAGTCCCACTGGTCGTAGCCCCTTCGAAGACTGGCAGGACGATAGCCATAGACGCCGCTCCACGAGATGGTGTCTGGCCGACGATCGTGCGAGGCCTCAGCAAAGCGGGTGTAGCCTCCGCCGACCCAGGCATATTGGCTCCGGGAAGCAAGGCCAGTTGCAAGAGTGCCGGCGACGCCTGGTGCACGATGGAGGGTGGCGAGGACTCCGGTGTCCGTTTGCGGACCCGGAACTACGGCCGCAAGTGAAGCGGTCGATTCGATGCGCTTCCCGACGCTCGTAACGGAGTGCTGAAAACGCCATGATGCTCCTGCAGACCATTCGCCGGTGGGAAAGATGCGGCTCTCGGGGAAAGAGCCAGTGCCGAACGTCCCAGGCAGGAAAGCGTTGAGGGTGATGTGGGGAGTGACGCCGTACCCAAAGCCGGAGGCTGTCGAAAACTGTGTTCCCAGAGAACCGTTTCTACCGAAGATGCCGGTATCGAAACTAAGCTCTCGCTGCGAGTTGACTGGAGTTGCATAGCCAAAGACGGGGCCGTGGTCAGCGGCGAGGGCAATACCTGGCAGCGCAACCGCACATGCCAGAACCATCAGGGATTTCATGAATGCTCCTTCGTTTGAACCAAATGAGGCGCAAGCACACTCGGGGTGCGCAGGTCATTGGTACGAAGAGCGAATCAGATTCTGAGAACGGTGGTGTTTGCAGTTAGCAATCCCGGTGGTGAATGTTCGTCGGGAGCACTGAACAAAGAATGTGGAGATGTCTGGAAGGCAACAATCGTCGGTGTCAGCCAGTTGACGACTACCCAGTGAAGATCGATTGACTGAATCCTTGTCGCAATCTGTGGGTGTTCGTCGGTCCGAACCTCTGTCTTGCAGCAACCCGTCTTCGCCATTTTTCCGCAGTTGCCGTGCATGGCGCGGCAGCAGGCGTTTTCCTCGTGGTTCATCGCGCTACCGGTCACGCAGGCTAGAACAGGAGCCGCGGCGGACAGCAGGAGCAAGAGCGCGATGAGGCAGGCGAGGCGGCGCATAACCTCAGTATATGCTTCAAACTTCGACTGCAGCAAAGTGACGACGGGCGAGGTGATTTCCTGCTGAATAGTGTTTGTTTTCCGAGAGACCATGTTCCGTGCCCGTCGGTTATTTCGATGCTGACAACTGCTCCGACCATGCGCAACGCCAGTGGATAGGATGCCATCTTGCCTCCTCGTTTTCTTGTGCTGACATTATCGGCTGTCCGGAAATGAACGGGCGAGTTCGGAATTGAACACGTTCTTGGAGCGGATGGGGTTATTGCCCGCGATTAGCTGGGTTATTTATGGATTTATTTGGTGAACAACGTGCTTTGATCCTCCGTATCAGTCGACGACGGGAGACAAACTGCGATGGATGATTTGCGTTATGCGGTGCGGCAGCTTTTTCGGGCGCCTACTTTTGCGATTGTGACGATACTGACGCTGGCGCTGGGAGTGGGGGCGAATACGGCGATCTTCAGTGTGATCCAGGCTGTGCTGCTGCATCCTTCGGGTGTGCAGGATCCGGAGCGTGTGGCTTCGTTTCATGCGAAGTATACGCAGTTGAATCTGCCGAGCATCGGAGTTTCTGCGCCGGACTTTGCGGATGCGCGGTCGATGCAGAGTCAGTTGGACGCTGAGGCGATGGTGGAGAACGTGAGCTACAACGCTACGTTTGATGGGCGGACTCAGCATCTGCGGGCAGCGAAGGTGAGTCAGCAGTGGTTCCAGGTGTTTGGTGCGGAACCGATTGTGGGGCGGACGTTTCTAACGGAGGAGGATCAGAAGGGCGCTGAGCGCGTGGTGGTGTTGAGTTATGCGGCGTGGCAGCGGATGTTCGGTGGTCAGCATGATGTGGTGGACAAGAAGGTGTTGCTGGATGATCAGTCGTATCGCGTGATTGGGGTGATGCGGAGCGACTTTGCGTGGCCGAAGGGCGTGGAGATGTGGACGGCTCTGGGGCTGGCTCCGACGGAGTTTGCGGCGGATAACCGATTCAACGAATCGTACGACAGCGTGGTAAGGATGAAACCCGGTGTTACGGTCGCGCAGTTGAATGTGGGGCTGGAACAGAAGAGGCTGGAGGAGATTCGGCGGGAGGGAACGGGTGGGTTTACGTTTGGACAGACTTCGGGGTGGGGGATGTTTGCGCAACCTTGGACCGAGGATGCGGCGGGCGATCTGAGGAAGCCGCTGGTTGCGTTGTTTGCAGTGGTGGCGATGATTCTGCTGATCGCGTGCACGAATATCTCTGGGCTGATGCTGGCGCGGGCTTCGGTGCGGATGAAGGAGATGGCGATACGGAGCGCGCTGGGGGCATCGCTGCGACAGCTTGCGATGCAGTTTATGGCGGAGACGGCGCTGCTGGCGGGAGTGGCGACAGTGATTGGCGTGTTGGCTGGGCCGTTGCTTGGGAAGTTGCTGCTGCTGGCGATTCCACATGATCTGGCGATGGGGTTTGCGGTTCATAGGGATTTGCGAGTGCTGCTTGCGGCTGCTGGGTTTGGTCTGCTGGCTGCGTTTCTGGCAGGCCTGGCTCCAGTGGTGCAGCTTGCGCGAACGCATAAATCACTGCGGCTGGCGGAGTACAGCAAGAGTTCGACGGCGGGGGCGGGACGACAACGGTTTCGGAACGTGCTGGTGTGCACGGAGATTGCGCTGGCGTTTTTGCTGGTGGCGGGGAGTGGGTTGTTTCTTGCGAGTTTGAGGCAGCTACAGTCGGTTGATCCTGGGTTCAAGAGTGATGCCGTGATGACGGGCAAGGTGACGCTGGATGCGACGAACTATAAGGGGCAGGATTTGAAACAGGTGAATTTTATTCACGATGTGACGGAACGGTTGAGTGCGCAGCCGGGTGTTGTGGCGGCGGCTGCGGTGTTTCCGGCGCCGTTTGTGAGCGGGATGTATCCCTCGGGGAGTTTCCGGATTGTGGAGAAGCCCTCGGGGCCGAACGATCCGGGGCCGCATGGCGATAAGGGATGGGCGACGCCGGGGTATCTTGCGGCGATGCAGATTCCGTTGCTCGAGGGGCGATGGTTCAGCGAGGAGGACAGGAAGGATTCGCCGCAGGTGGCAGTGATTGACGACATGCTGGCGAAGGCTTACTGGCCGGCCCGGAGTGCGGTGGGAGGGCATCTGCGGCTGGGTGGCCAGGATTCTCCGCCGGTAGAGATTGTGGGAGTGATCGGGCATGTGAGGAAGGATTCGCTTGAGGTGGAAGAGAACAAAGGGATCATCTATCGGCCGATGGCACAGCAGCCGGTGGGTGAGGCAGTGTTTGTGGTGCGGACGAAGATGGATCCGGAGATGATGCGGACTCCGCTGGTGGAGGCGGTGCGGGCGGTGGATTCGTCTGAGGCCGTTTACGATATTGAGACGCTGGGGAGCTTTGTGACTGATTCGCTCGCGGCGCGGCAACTGCTGGTTTGGTTGCTGACGATGTTTGGCGGGTTGGCGCTGCTGCTGGCGGCGATTGGGATTTATGGGCTGCTGAGTTTTACGGCTTCGCAGCGGACGACGGAGATTGGGATTCGGATGGCGCTGGGGGCTCAGCGGTGGCGGGTGATTTCGTTGATGCTAAGGGAGTCGCTGGTGTTGATTGGAGCGGGGATTGGGGTTGGGCTGCTGCTGACGTTTGTGGCGCGGCGGATACTGATGCACTCCTTTGCGGGGATGGAGTCGGGGTTGTCGCTGTCGTCGGTGTTTGCGGCGTTTAGTTTGTTATTGGCTGCGGCGGTGGCTTCGATTGTTCCGGCGCGGCGGTCGGCTAGTGTTGATCCGGTGGTTGCTTTGCGGAACGAGTGAGGGTGGTCGCGTTAGATCTGTGGTTGAAAGGTAATGAAGCATGGGTGCGTGAGCGGTCTCGGGGTCCTTCGACTACGGCGGCAATGCGCCGCCTTCGCTCAGGATGACGATTCATTGGAGAGTCGATGCAGCGTGGATTATTTTGCCGCTGCTACGTGGTGATTGTTGGGGTAGGTGGCTTCGAGGGTGAGAATCTCGTAGGGTTTGATGGGAACTGTGATGGTGTCGCCGGTGAGATTGAGGGCGGCGCCTTCGGGTTTTTCCATCAGGTCGGTTTCGGTGGCGCTGGTGGCTCCGGGTGGGATGTGGAGTTTGACTTCGGTGGGAGTGCCAGCCCACTCGTACATGCGGAAGATGAGAGCGTCGGAGTCTTCGGCTTTTTTGACGGCGGTGAGGACCACGTTGGGATTTTCGATGCTGACGAATGAGTGTTCGGCGGGGAGTGAGCCGGTGTGAGGGAAGACTTGTTCGGCTTTGAGCGGGTCGTTGAGTTCATAGCCGCGGCGGACGGTTTGGGCTTGCTTCCAGCTGCCTGCGTGCGGGTACAAGGCGTAGCGGAATTGCTGGCGGCCTTTGTCAGCGACTTCATCGGGCCATGTGGCGGAGCGGAGGAGGGTGAGACGGAGGGTGTTGCCTTCGGCGTCGTAGCCGAATTTTACGTCGTTGAGGAGGGAGAGGCCGTGGTTGGCGTCTCCGAGGTCGGCCCAGCGCTGGGCGGGGACTTCGAATTTTGCTTTTTCCCAAGAGTTGGTGCGGGTGGTGGTGCGTTCGATCGAGCCGTAGGGGATTTCGTAGGTGGCTTTGGGTGCAGTTGCGGCTAAGGGGAACGCGGCTTTGAGGAGGACGTGAGTTTCGTGCCAGTCGATGTCGTTGTCGATGACGACGGTGTCGGCTCCGGCGTCGAGGGAGATGTCCTGAATGAAGTGCGAGGATTGCCAGGTGCGGGTGACGCGGATGGTTTTCCGAAGTGGGCCGTCGGTGAGGACAGTGACGCTGTCGATGTTGGTGATCGGCGTCATGTGGTCGAGCGTGCCGGGGTCGATGTTCCAGGCGTCGTATTGTTTGGGTGTGTCTTTGAAGGTTTGGAGTTGGTTGCCGCAGGCGTTGGGGGCGAGGTATTCGGCAGGTTTGAAGTGTTCTTCAGAGGTCGTGAGGCTGGTGATGCAGCCCGTCTCCTTGTTGATTAGGAGTTGGATATGAGCGTTGCTGAGGAGGTATCCGCCGACGGCATTGCTGAGGCGGAGATCAGTAACTCTCGGAACGAACTTCTTCTCATCTTCATTCATTACGGTAATTGATGCGTAGCCGAGAGGTGGTATGTTTTCTGCGCGTGCCAGTACTTTGAAGCTGTGAGTAGCCTTGTCCTCGGAAAGGACCTGAGAGAGGAGCAGTCCCTTCGGACTCGCCACAACCACTCCTGTCGCAGTTTCCGGAATTTGAACGTCGAAAACAAAAGTTTCGCTACGGGGCCATGCTTGTGAGTTGTAAACAAGGACGGGAACACCGGACTTCACTTGCGTGTCGATAGTTGCATCGAGCGTCTTGAGTGACGCATCAGCGATTTCGCGGTCGTTGTGGAAGACTGCGGTGTAGTCTTTTTGCGCGTCTTTGTAGATGATGGCGATGCCGGAGCCAGCTGCCAGGTCGTGGAATTGGTTGAAGGTTATGTTCTTCCAGTTATCGGTGAGCTGATCGTTGGGATAGGGGCGGCCTTGCAACCAGGCTAGTGAGGCTAGTTTTTCGGCGTCGAGGGTGGCTACTTCGCTGGTGCGCATGCTGCGTTTGTGCTCGGCCTGGGTAGTGAAGACGCCGCGGTGGTATTCGAAGTAGAGTTCATCGTTCCAGGTGGGAAGGCCCATGGCTCCGGTGGAAGAGGCTGGTGGTGGGGTGTAGCCCTTGGCGATGGAGTCGTAGTTCCAGGTGGGGGAGTCGGGGTTGAGGTTTTTTTCTACTGCGGAGAAGTATGCCTGCGCGGTGTGGTAGCGCATGGTTGGGACCGCGTCTGTTTTGTCTGCGGCGATCCAATGGTCGGCTTGGTCTAGCATGGCTCGGGTGGGGCCGCCGCCGTGGTCGCCGATTCCGTAGAGGTCGAGCATCTCAGCGGTCCCGGGGTTGCGTTGTGCGGATTCGGCGAAGTCCGCGGAGATGCGGGTGGGGTTGACGTTGTCGTGGACGTAGTCGGTGGGGAAGTAGGTTAGGACTTTGCTGCCGTCGGGGGACTCCCACCAGAAGAGGCGGAAGGGGAGCTGGTTGGTGTCGTTCCAGTGCATTTTTTGCGTGACGAAGTAGTCCATGCCGGAGCGTTTGTAGATTTGCGGGAGCTGCCAGTTGTATCCGAAGGAGTCTGGGTTCCAGCCGATGCGGGCGGTGACTCCGTATTGCTGGTTGAAGTAGCGCTGGCCGACGAGGAGCTGGCGGACGAGGGATTCGCCGTCGGGGAGGTTGAGGTCGGGCTCAACCCACATTCCGCCGACGATCTCCCAGCGGCCTTCTTTGACTCGCTTGCGAATCTCGTCGTTCATCTTCGGGTATTTTTCGGCGATCCATGCGGTGTATTGTGCGGCGGATTGGCTGTAGGTGTAGTTGGGGTACTCGTCCATGAGCTGGAGCGCGGTGGTGAAGGTGCGGCGGACGACGTCGATGGTTTCGGAGCGCGGCCAGAGCCAGGCGGCGTCGATGTGGGCGTTGCCGGCGAGGTCGATTTTGGCTTCGGCGAGGACGGGATGGAGGGTGGTGAGGATGTCCTGTGATTTGCGGAGGGAGGCGTCGAAGGTTGATTGGTCTCCCGCTTCGAGGGCCTTGGTGTCGATGGCGGCTACGGCTTCTTCGACTTTGGGGAGGAGGTCTTTGCGTGGGGTTGGGAGTGCAGGGAGCAGGTTGGCTGCGGTGATGCACTGGATGCGGATGTCGTCGGGGTTGGGGCGGGTGCTGGCTCCGGTTGCGTTCGGGTTGGGTTCGATCTTGAGGTTGACTCCGGCGAAGGTTTTTTCGTCGACGGTGTGGAGGAGTTTGACGGCGATGAGGATCTTGTCGCCGGGCTTGGCGGGGTCGAAGAGGACGATGGGTTCGAGATCGTCACCGAGGGCGACGCGGCGGCCGTTGAAGTAGATGATCTCGGGCATGGGGCCGTTGGCGTCGGCGCGGAACTGGAACCAGATGCGAGAGCCGGTGATGTCGTAGCCGTTGAGGGTTTTGGGGACTTCGATGACGCGGCGATACCAGACGGCGTCGGTGGGGGCTTTGGAGCGCGGCTTGGCGAGAGGCCAAGTGGAGTCATCGAGGGTGGGGGATTCGCCGTGGGGGATGTCGCCGGCGTGGAAGCGCCACTCGCCTGGGGGAAGGGAGTTGAGTAGCTCAAGGGTGTGGAGCTTCGCGATCGCGGCGGGGGAGAGGTTTTTCTGTTCGCGGATGGGGGTGAAGGACTGGGCTAAAGCGATTGAAACGGTCAGTGTGGCTAGAGCGAGCGCGAGCTGGAGACGTCTTAATTGCATGGGCGCAAGGGTAGCAAATTCGGGGTGATTCGAGAAATGTGCCGTGGGAAGTGCTCAAGGCTTAACACGGATTTGCACGGATGACACGGATCAAGAACAGGCAACAGCAAAGGCTGATGCGGATTTCTCCTATGCGTTGCACGATGGATGTACGGCTTTCGTTTGAGAAGACGATTTTTATTTATTTGAATGGGTTTAAGACAATGTGTGCTGGTAGTCTTGCGGGCATGACAAATCTGCGTGTGCGAACGACGGGTGTTTTGGGGTTGGGTTGTGTGTTGGTGGCGGTTGGGCCGATGATGGCGCAGAGCGGTTTGCCTTCGGCTACGGTGAGTGGGATTGATGCGGCGGCGGCGGATGTGTTGAAGGCGACTGGGGTGCCTAGCGTTTCGGTTGCGGTGGTGCAGGGTGGGAAGGTTGCTTATGTGAAGGCGTATGGGATGGCTCGGCTGGATCCGGCGATGGCGGCTGAACCGGGGATGCAGTATTCGATCGGGTCGATCAGCAAACAGTTTACGGCGGCGTTGGTGTTGCTGCTGGTGCAGGATGGCAAGGTGAAGCTGGATGATCCGGTGGGGAAGTATCTGCCGGACCTGGCGCAGGCGAACGAGGTGACGGTGCGGCAGGTGTTGTCGATGACGTCGGGGTATCAGGATTTCTGGCCTGAGGATTACGTGATGACTTCGATGATGAAGCCGGCGACGCCTCAGCAGATTCTGGATGGGTGGGCGAAGAAGCCGCTGGATTTTGAGCCGGGGACGCAGTGGCAGTACTCGAATACGAACTATGTGATTGCGGGGCGGATTGCGGAGATTGCCGGTGGTAAGTCGCTGATTGAGCAGTTGCAGGAGCGGATCTTTCGACCGCTGAAGATGACTGGGGTGTTGAATTCGGATGCGAGCAGGCTGCCGGGGAACGATCCTACGGGGTATTACCAGCATGCGCTGGGGCCACTGCGACCTGCGCCTGCGGAGGGGCAGGGGTGGATGTTTGCGGCGGGTGAGCTGGCGATGCCGGCGAGCGATCTGGCGGTGTGGAATATCAGCATGATGGATCGGACGCTGCTGGCTCCGGCTTCTTATGACGAGATGTTTAAGGAAGTGAAGCTGAAGGATGGCAAAGGTACGGGGTATGGGTTTGGCGTGCAGGTTGGAACGCGGAATGGGCGCCGGTTTATTGAGCACAGCGGCGAGGTGTCGGGATTTGTGTCGGAGAATATCGTGTTTCCCGACGACAAGGTGGCGGTGACGGTGCTGACGAATGAGGATGCTTCGAGTGCCGCCGGTGCGCTGGGGAGAAAGATTGCTCCGCTGGTTCTGGGAGGAGCTTCGGATACGACGAATGCGGAGGCTGTGGGGGCGGAGAAGCGGGCGCTGGATATTTTTACGGGGCTGCAGGAGGGAAAGCTGGACCGGACGCAACTTACGGAGTATTGCGATGCGTATTTTACGCAGGAGGCGGTCGGGGATTTTGCTGCGAGCCTGAAGCCGCTGGGGACGCCGACAAGCTTCAAGCAGGTGGGTGAGTCGAAGCGTGGGGGAATGACGTTTCGGGTATTCAGCGTAAGCTTTCCACAGAGGCAGGTTCGGGTGACGGTGTATGAGATGCCGGATGGCAAGCTGGAGCAGTATCTGGTAGAGCCTTCAGGGAGTTAAGGGCTGTGGTTCGATGCCGGATGTTGCGTTGAGGTGCGAGGAGCAATGGACGATAATAGTTGCTGACGGGCATTCCGGCCTGTGCGGTGCGAGTCTTCTTCGTCCACTGTTTCATTTGCCGTAGTTGGCTTTTCGTGTTCCTTGGTTTCAGAAACAGAAGGGAAACGAGATGAATCTTTGGACTGAGTATGAAGGCCGAACGATCGATGGGTCTTACCCGCTGACGAGACTGTTACGTTCGGAGGGGCGAAGCGCATTTTTCTCCACGTCGAATGGAACGGGCGCGCCGACGGTGATCCGGTTAATCGAGTCGCACTTCGATGGCGATGAGATTTTGACCCGGTGGCGCGGGGTTGAGGCGCTGCATCATCCGAATCTGGTGAAGCTGAAGAGCTTTGGTCATGTCGTGATCGACGAGACCTCGCTGGTTTATGCGGTGATGGAGCCGGTGGATGCCAATCTCGACGAGATTTTGAGTGAGCGGCGGCTGACGGAGCAGGAGACGCGAGAGATTGCAACGAGTTTGCTAGCGGGGATTGAGGCGCTGCACTCGAGCGGGTTTGTCCATGAGCATGTGCAGCCGGAGAATGTTCTGGCTGTGGGCGAGGTGATCAAGCTGCGGAGCGATTGCATTCGAGAGACGCTCGAGGGTGATGAAGGGGCTGCGCTGAAGCGGAAGGATGTGCATGATTATGCCACGGTGTTGCTGCAGGCACTGACGCAGCAGAGGACGCTGGAGGATGCGAAGCGGGATTTGCCGTTGCCTGCGCCGTTTGAGCAGATCGTTCGCAAGGGGATGAGCGGAGAGTGGGGGTTCGCGGAGATTGACGCTGCGCTGAACACGACTGTTGCGCGGTCTGTCCCTGCTGCGGTTGCGGCGGAGGCTCCGGTTGTGCGGCCGGTTGCGGCGCCTGTGATTCCGCAGCCTCCGCCTTTGGTTGCGACCCGTATTCATGTTTCTCCGGGGGATAAAGGGGGCGGGATTAATTTGCGGCTCGTTGCTTATGGTGTGGGTGCGCTGCTGATTTTGTTGCTGGGAGGGTATTTTTATTTCGGTTACAGTCGGCCGGCCGAATCGGATGGTTCGAGCGGTGCGGTGCAGGAGCCGGCGGCACCGGCTACGGTTGCACAACCTAGTGCACCAGCGACGCCGAAGAGCTCGGCTGCGACGGTTGCCGGGGCTGCGTCCTCACCGAGTTTGGCTCACGGGACGGGGAACGCACCTGCGCAGGCGGACCAGGATGCTTCAGGTGATAGCTCGGGGCGTTGGCGGGTGATTGCGTTTACGTATAACCAGGAGGAGTTGGCCCGGCAGAAGGTGGTGGAGATCTCTCTGAAGCATCCGGATCTGAAACCTTCGGTGTTTACGCTGACTGGGCAAGCTCCCTTTCTGGTGACTCTGGGTGGATCGATGAGCAAGCAGGATGCGTTTGCGCTTTCGGGTAAGGCGAAGAGGGAAGGTTTGCCGCAGGATACTTATGCGCAGAATTATCGCTACCGATAGAATTTGATTCTTCTGAACAGTAAAAAGAGGCTCGATCATCTCAAGCCTCTTTTTTATTTGTAATGGATTTGGTTACTTTTTCTCGGTCTGGGCGAGGAAGTCGATGAGGTATTGCTTCCAGACGGTGGCTACGGTGTGGGTGCCGTGGCCGCGGGTTGCGTCGGAGATGGGGATGAGGATGAATTTGGCGTGGGGCATCTGGGTGACGAGCTTTTCCGGGATGCCCAGCTCGGGTGGGTTGATGAAGTCGTCGGCGGAGTTAATCCAGAGAACCGGGGCGGTGATGGTCGAGAGCTTCGGCGCGGGGTTGTAGTTGCGGGAGGCGTTGACGTAATAGATGAAGTCGTTGGCGTCGGTGCGGGCGATGTCGGCGGCTATGGTTTTGTCGACGAAGGCTTCGACCTGGGCGCGGGTGGGGTAGTTTTTCTGGAGCTGGAGCGGTGCTCCGCCGGCGATGACCAGCAGGTCGCTTGCCCCACGGAGGCCTTCAACGGGTGGCGTTGTGTAGTTGCCATTGTTCCAGGAGGGATCGTTCTTGATGTCCTGGATGGCCATGTAGCGCCACATGCGATTGCGGCCGGCGAGCTCGACGGGCTGACAGGCGAAGGGTGCGAGAGCATCCATGAACTGGGGAAAGGTTTCGCCCCAGACGAAGGACTGCATGCAGCCCATGGAGGTGCCGAGGATGAGGCGGAGGTGATCGACGTGGAGGCCTTCGAGGAGCATGGTGTGTTGTGAGGCGACCATGTCGTCGTAGTCGTACTGAGGGAACTTCATGCGGAGGCCGTCGGAGGGTTTGGAGGATTCGCCGTGGCCGATGTCGTCGGGGAGTATGAGGAAGTATTTGGTGATGTCGAAGGGCTGGCCGGGGCCGAAGAGGACATTGGAGAAGAGAGGGTTCATCAGCGAGTGGGCGTTGCCGCCGGTGCCGTGGAGAAGGAGGATGGCGTTGTCAGTGTGGCCTGCGGCGTCGCGATGGGGTTTGCCTAGCGTGATGTAGTGGAGGTGAAGTTTTTCGATGGTCTCGCCGTCTTTGAAGTGGAAGTTGGCGATGTCGTAGGAGCCGTCCTGGGTTGGCCATTTGCTGGCGGGCCCCTGAGCGTTGGCGGAGGCGGTTACGGTTGTAAGGAGCGAGAGCAGGATGAGGCGGGTGATCATGATGATGGTGTCTCCATTGCGGTGCTGCGTTGCGGGGTTGATTTTGAGACGTGGGACGCCCTCGTAAAGTTCCTAGTCCTTCATGTTTTCCTGTGCGCGGACAAAGGCGTAATTGCTGATGTGGACCCAGCCGCGGAAGGGGAGATTGACGTCGGCGATGGCGAGCAGGACCAGAGTGATCAGGAGAGTGAAGAAGAAGACCTGAAGGGAATGGAGACGGGCGTTTGCCGAACCGAAGAGGGAGGCTGAGGCGATGGTTAAGAGTCCTCCGATGAGAAGGACTCCCCAGAAGATGGTGGGGAGGCGGTAGAGGCTTTGGAGCAGGCGGGTGCGGCGGTGTTCGGTGAGGGAGCTTAGTTCGGAGATTGCGTGGTCCTCGGCTACGACCTCGGTTGGCGACGCTAGTTTGACGGCCATCAAGGTCTTCCACATGGCTTGATTGATGTTGTGGCTTTCTTCCGGTGTCTGGTTATTCGCCATCTCGGGCCAGTCCTGATTGATGACCGCATCGGCGTAGGTACGTGCCTGCATCTGGAGCCGCACACGTTGCTGTTCGGGGAGGCCTTCGGCGAGGCGATAGACATTTCTGAGGGCGCTGGCTTCGAGGTCGACGTTGAGATTTGCGGCGGCGAACTCGGTCCAGACGGTGTAGAGCATGAAGCCGAGGATGACGGCGTAGGTGGTGCCGATGATATTGAGCTGCCAGCCGATGAGATCGTTGTGGACCTGACGCTTCTCGCGAGGCCAGATGCGGTTGAGTAGAGTCATGAAGAGCATCGATCCGGCCATCATGGAGATGAGGATGACGATGTTTTGCGTGAGAGTCAGCATGTGGCGATGTTCTCCGGGCGATTTCCAAGCTTATCGAATTTCAGCGAGATTGCTTTGACTAAATTTTTCGGGTTCAATGCAGAAGAAGAAACGAGGCATAGAGCTTTTGCTCCACGCCTCGTTTCGCAGGTTCGTTTCTTTGCAGAGACGTTAGTTTGTGGCTTCTTTCTTTTCCTCGGGAGCCTTCTCTGGTGTGGTGAGGGGTTTGGTGATGTCGTCGAGGTAGGCGGGGGTTCCGTCTACGCGGACGAGCGAGGGGTAGCGTTCGCCGTCGTGGTAATCGAGGTCGGCGGTGGTGACGAAGGTGTCGCCCTGGAGGATGAGGTGGATGGGTTCGGTTTTGCCCTTGGCGTCCTTGATTGCGGCTTTGAGGGCGTCGCCGGAGAAGATGTTGCCGTTGACGGCGATGATCTTTTCGCCTGGGTAGAGCTTCGCTTTGTCGGCGGGGCCGTTCCAGCGAACGTCGGAGATGTTGCCTTCGCCCATGACACGGAGACCGATGGAGTACCAGACGTCGACGCCGCCGCGGCGCGGGCCGCCTGAGGATGCGATGGTGCGTGCGGATTTGGTGGGCTTGTCGGTGAAGACGAGCTTGTAGCCGCCCTGCTCGATGCCGGCGAGGTCGGCGTGCGGGTTGATGGCGTCGACACGGTCGTGGATGAAGGTGGCCCAGTCATTCTTGACGACCTGGTTGAGGTCGGCGATGAGCTCGTCGCGGTTGTAGGTGACGATGAGCGGGCCGGTGTTGCCGCCTTTGGCGAGGAAGATGTGGAGGAAGTCAGTTAAGGATTTTTTGTTGTCGGTGAGCTTGCGGATGGTGGTGTCGGCGTCGAGCCAGAAGAGCTCGCCTTCCTGGTAGTAGTCCTGTCCGCGCTTCCAGTTGGACCATGCGGGGTTGCCACCGCGGAGGATGCTGGCGGCGATGGCGGTGTCCTCGGTGGAGCGCCAGTCGCGGCCGGGCTTGTAATCGAGATTTGCAGCGGAGGCGGCGAGCATGTCGCGGTATTGATCCTGCGACTTGAGGCCGGAGCGGGCGGCGAGGACGTTGCCAAGGTATTGGGTCATGCCCTCGTAGACCCAGAGGAGCGAGCCTTCCTGCATTTTGGCGAAGTCGGTCTGGTAGAGGTTGAAGGGGCGACGGTATTTGCCGTTCCAGGAGTGGGTGAACTCGTGGGAGAGGAGGTCGGACTCGGCCAGCTGGTGGGCTGCGTCAGAGAAGCCTTTTTCGCCTACTCCGTTGTCGGAGGATTGGCCGTGCTCGAGGCCTTCGCCGCCGGCGACGTCAGAGAGCGTGAGGAGGAAGTGATAGACGTTGTAGTGGCGCGAGTTGTAGGCGGCTCCGGTTTCGCGGACGAGGTTGGAGAGTTCGACCAGAAGCGCGGGGCGGAGTTCGGAGTCTTCAGGGCTGTCGGCTACTACGTCGATGTAGTGCTTGGGAGTGACCTCGGGTGCAAGGGGGAACTCGTGGAAGTATTCGCCGGTGATGACGGGGGAGTCTTCGAGCTGCTCGACGGTGGTGGCGGCGAAGTGTGTGGTGCCGCCCTTGGCATTTTGAGGATCATAGCCATCTGTTGGCGTGAGAGCTGTGCCGATGCCCCAGCCTTCGGGGACCTTGACGGAGGGTTGGACGGGGATTTCTTTGACTGGCGTGTTGGCTGGGTAGAGAAGGAGCTTTTCCCACTCGAGGACGGCGAGCTTCTGGCTGATGCGCGCGGTGACGATGCAGTCGAGGTGGGCGTGGAGAGTTGTGACGCCGGCGGGGACGGTTACGTGGAACTGGTAGAGGTCTTCATCGTCGCGACGCCAAGGGAGGACTTTGCCGTTGGCAGTGAAGACGACGCCGGTGATGTCGTCGACGGGTCCGGTGGGGCGATGGTTGCCGGGAATCCACTTGGGCGTGGTGAGGGAGACGGGGCCGGCGGTGACGGGGATGTCGATTTCGGCGTGGTAGAGCTTGCGGGGGGCGTCGGATAGGTCCGCGGTGATCTGGATTGGGGTCTTCTGGGCCTGCAGGAGGCTTGCGGATCCGAGGGTGAGCAGAGCCAACGGCAGGAGGGTATGGCGGTTGATCATGAGCGAGGACTTTCTCTCGAAGGCGAGATGAGGATTTTAGATATCAGTAAGGATAGACGAATCAAGACGAGTTGGGGACGCAGGGCTAAATTTCGGCAGACCTGCGTCCCCGGTTGGTTTTAGGGTTTGAGCGCGGACTCGATGGCGGCGACGACTGCAGGGTCGTCGGGAAGGACTTCGGGGGAGAAGCGGGCGGCTACGTTGCCGTTGCGGTCGATGAGGAATTTTTCGAAGTTCCAGAGGATGCCGGGTTCGGGGTTGGTAGTGGTGTTGTGCTTGTCCTTGAGGAAGCCGTCGATGCGCTCGCGGAAGGTGTCGCGGGTGGGGCCGATGGCTTTGGGCTGGGCTGCGATGAGAGTCTGGTAGAGGGGGTGGGTGTCGGGGCCGGTGACGGGAATCTTCGAGAACATGGGGAAGTTGACGCCGAAGGTGGAGCGGCAGAAGGTTTGAATTTCTTCGTTGGTGCCGGGTTCCTGAGCGCCGAAGTCGTTGGCGGGAAAGCCACAGACGACGAGGCCGGAGTTTTTGAAGCGGGCGTAGAGCTTCTCAAGTGCGTCGTACTGGGGTGTGAGGCCGCACTTGGAGGCGACATTGACGACGAGGAGGACTTTGCCGCGGTGGTCGGCGAGCGACGTGCCTTCGCCGGTGATCTTATGGAGGGGAATGTCGTAGATGGTTGTCATTGTGATTCAAGTTTACCGCCGAGGGAGCATGCCGCCCCAAGCAGAGATATATGAACATATTGCGGTTTCTTTCGCATTTCTTTATGTGCTGGCCGGTAAGATTTCAGGTCTATGTCGATTAGTGACTTTCTGTTTGGGAAGCCATTGGCAACCAGTGAGGAGCGGGCCGAGTGTATCGGCGTTGCGGCGGGAATACCGGTCTTCGGGCTGGATGCGCTGACAAGTGCGGCGTATGGGCCGGAAGCGGCTCTGACGCTGCTGATTCCGCTGGGTCTGCTTGGATTGAATTACGTCATTCCAGTGATCGTGGCTATTGTTGTCCTGCTGGTGATTGTGTACTTCAGCTACCGGCAGACGATTGAGGCTTATCCGAACGGGGGCGGCTCGTATACGGTGGCGAGCGAGAACCTGGGGAATGGCGCGGGGTTGCTTGCTGCGGCCGCGCTGATGATCGACTATGTACTGACAGGGGCGGTGGGGATTTCGGCTGGTGTAGGTGCGCTGATATCGGCTGTGCCGAGGCTGCAGCCGCATATGCTGGCGTTGTGCCTGGTGATTCTGGCTATTCTGGCGATTGTGAACATGCGCGGCGTACGAGATACGGGCGCGGTGTTTATGGCACCGACGTTTTTGTTTGTGGGGACGTTGCTGGCGGTGGTGGCGGTTGGGGTTTACCGGACGGTGATGAGCGGGGGGCATCCGGTGCCGGTGACGGCTCCGCCTGTGGCTTCGCCCGCGACGATGACCATGGTGGGTTGGTGGCTGCTGGCCAAGGTTTTTTCAAGCGGATGTACGGCGATGACGGGGGTCGAGGCGGTTTCGAACGGGGTGATGGCGTTCGGAGAGCCCAAGACGAAGAAGGCGCAACGGACGCTGACGATCATCATTGCGATTCTGATTGTGTTGCTGGCGGGGATTGCTTATCTGGTGAAGGCGTACGGGCTGGTGGCAACTGATCCGGGCGCGAGCAACTATCAGAGCGTGCTGAGTCTGCTGGTGTCGGCGGTGTTTGGGCGGGGATGGTTTTATTACACGACGATGGGTTCTGTACTGGCGGCGCTGGCGTTGAGTGCGAATACGGCGTTCGCGGATTTTCCGCGGTTGACGCGGATGATTGCGTTGCATGACTACCTGCCGCATGTTTTTATTCTGCGCGGACGGCGGTTGCTGTACTCGCATGGGATTTACTTCCTGACAGGGCTAACGGCGGCGATCCTGATCCTGTTCGGAGGCGTGACGGACAACCTGATACCGCTGTTTGCGATTGGAGCGTTTCTGGCGTTCACGCTGTCGCAGGCGGGGATGGTGATGCATTGGAAGAAGCAGGAAAAGCACAAAGGACGCGGATGGCACATGTTCGTCAACGGCCTGGGCGCGGTGGCGACGGGCGTTACGTTGCTGGTGGTGCTGGTGGCGAAGTTTGTGGCTGGAGCGTGGGTGACGGCGCTGCTGGTGCCGGTGCTGATCGGCATCATGTGGGCGGTGAAGCGGCACTACACACGAGTGAAGAACGAGATGGCTGACATGACGCCACTGAATGTGACGAACCTGGAGCAGCCGATTGTGGTGATTCCGATGGCGCGGTGGGATCGGACTGCGGAGAAGGCGATGCGTTTCGGGTTGCTGCTGTCGAAGGAGATTAAGGTGGTGCATGTGCACTCGGACGACGAACCGGCGGGGCTGGAGGGGGACTGGGTGGATAAGGTGGTGGTCCCGCTCAGGAAAGGAGGGTTCGAAGAGCCGGAGTTTGTAACGATAGGGTCGAAGTACCGGTTAGTGATTGGGCCGGTTATGGAGTATGTCCTGGATTTGGAGAAGGCGAATCCGGGGCGGAAGGTGTCGGTGCTGCTGCCGGAGCTGGTGGTGCGGCACTGGTGGGAGAATGCGCTGCATAATCAGCGAGTGCAGTTGCTGAAAGTGCTGCTGCTGTTGAAGGGAAGTCAGCGGATCGTGGTGATTAATATTCCGTGGTATTTGTAAGCGGGATCGATGCGCGGGTGGATTATGGATGGAGTTTGATTGACAGAGGCGGTAGGATCAAAACCGTATGTCAATTACTGATTCCCTGATTGGGAGACCTCTTGCAACGAGTGAGGAGCGAGCCGAACACATCGGTGTCGCTGCCGGAATACCGATTTTTGGCCTGGATGGCCTGACGAGCGCGGCGTACGGCCCTGAGGCGGCGATGACGCTGCTGATTCCGCTTGGGGTGGGCGGAGTGGAGTATGGATGGCGGATTATCACCGCGATTCTGATTCTGTTGACGATTGTGTACTTCAGCTACCGGCAGACGATTGCGGCGTATCCCGGGGGCGGCGGCAGCTATACGGTTGCGACCGAGAACCTGGGCGAGAAGCCGGGGTTGCTGGCGGCGGCGGCACTGATGATCGACTACATTCTGACGGCTGCAGTGGGAATCTCGGCGGGCGTGACGGCGCTGACCTCGGCGGTTCCGAAACTGCAGCCACATACGTTGCTGATATGCCTGGTGATTCTAACGCTGCTTGCGATTGTGAACCTGCGAGGCGTGAAGGATACGGGAACGGCGTTCATTTTGCCGACGTTTCTATTTGTCTCGACGTTGTTGACTTTGATTGCGGTTGGGATGTGGAAGACGGTCATGGCTGGCGGGCACCCAATGCCGGTAGCTCCGGTGCCTCCGGCGCTACCGGCAACCGTAGGAGCGCTTGGGACGTGGATGCTGTTGAAGGCGTTCGCGAGCGGGTGCGCTGCGATGACTGGCGTCGAGGCGGTGTCGAATGGGGTGATGGCGTTCGGCGAGCCGAGAGTGAAACGGGCGCAGCGAACGCTGACGATCATTATCGGGATTCTGATGGTCTTGCTGTTCGGGATTGCATACCTCGCGAAGACCTACCAGGTGATGCCGATGGATCCAGACGCCAGCGGTTATCAAAGCCTGCTCAGTCTGCTGGTGACGGTCGTGTTTGGGAGAAATTGGTTTTATTTTCTGACGATGGGCAGCGTGCTGCTGGCGCTGGCGCTGAGCGCGAATACGGCGTTTGCGGATTTCCCGCGCCTGACCCGGGCAATTGCTACGCATGACTATCTGCCGCATGTGTTTATTCTCCGTGGGCGGCGGCTGCTGTACTCGCATGGGATCTATGCGCTTACGGGATTTACGGCGGTGATCCTGATTTTGTTTGGCGGTGTGACGGACCGGTTGATTCCGCTGTATGCGATTGGCGCGTTTCTTGCGTTTACGCTGTCGCAGGCCGGGATGGTGGTGCACTGGCTGAAGATGGAGAAGCATCCGGGCCGGTTGTGGCACGCGTTCGTCAATGGCGTTGGCGCGATAGCAACAGGGATTACGACGATCGTGGTGCTGATTGCAAAGTTTGCTGCGGGAGCGTGGGTGACGGCGCTGCTGGTTCCGGTGCTGATCGGAATCATGTGGGTGGTGAAGCGGCACTACTCGCGGGTGAAGCGAGAGATGGCGGATATGACGCCGCTGAACCTGGTGAATCTGCAGGAGCCGATTGTGGTGATTCCGATGGCGCGCTGGGACCGGATCACGGAGAAGGCGCTGCGGTTTGGGCTGCTGCTGTCGAAGGAGATCAAGGTGGTGCACGTCCACTCTGCCGACGAAGAGGGCAGTCTGGATGAGATATGGGACGACTTTATCAGGACTCCGATCAAGGAGAAAGGTTTGCAGGAGCCGGAGCTGGTGATTATTCCTTCGTCGTACAGGTTCATTATCAATCCGTTGATGGATTACATTCTTGAGCTGGAAGAGAAGAATCCGGGGCGGAAGGTGGCGGTGCTGCTGCCGGAGCTGGTGGTTCGTCATTGGTGGGAGAATGCGCTGCATAATCAGCGGGTGCAACTGCTGAAGCTGCTGCTGCTCGTGAAGGGGAACCAGAGGATTGTGGTGGTGAATATTCCCTGGTATCTGTGAGGATGAATGCTTAGCGCACCCTTGAGAGCACAGGAAAATTGCTTCTTCTCACTGAGCGGGCAGCGAGAGGTACAGCGTTCCCAAACCAGTCAAGACGCCATCTGCTCCGAGCAGGCTGGTGAAGTGCGGATCAGGACTTAGCCGTCCGGTGAACCACGCGTAACGAAAGACATCCGTGCGGCTCTCGCATGTCGCAACCATGCTGGTCATCTGTGCCTCCTGCTTGGCCAGCGTATCGATCTGCGCGCCGTCATCCTGGCTGTGCCAGTTCGCAAACTCCGTCACCCAGAATGGCTTGTTGTACTTCGTGAGCCGGTCCAATTGCGCATCCAACCCGTAGTCGTACCAATGGAAGGCAATGTAGTCGATCTGCGGATCGCGATTGCCATTGGCGGCCTGATACGCCGCGTAAAATGCATCGAGCCATGCCACCGGATCTTCATAGTTCGTCATCGTCCCCCAGTTCATCGCGGGCCCAACGATCTTCACACCGGTCTGCGCCGCAATCGCCTCATACTGCGGCCACAGTTGCGCAGCCTGTTGCGGAGTCATATTGGACTGGTCCACCAGGTTCGGCTCGTTGAGAACCAGCAGGTACTGGATTCCGGGGTTTGCCTTCAGAAAGGCCACAATACTCGTTGCATTGAAGCTCCCATTCCACAGCATGGGGTAGAAGTCCATCGCATATTGCCCTGCGTAATTCGAAGGTACAGCAGAGTTGGGACTCGGGCTCCAGTTGTACCACCAGCTCACACCGGGAGACAGCACAGCAAGATCCGCTGGTGAAGCAAGATCGTAGGCGATACCGCGCTTGGCGCTCTTCGACGGCGGCGGTGTTGGCGTTGGCGTAGGTGTAGGTGTTGGCGTAGGTGTTGGTGTTGGTGTAGGTGTTGGCGTGACCGGTGGTGGAGTTCCCGTTCCAGGCGGAGTATTGGTCGATGGAGGAGTTGTTGTCGAACCACTGCCGGTCGCCAACGCGATGCTGACACCATTGCCACAGCCGGAGAGTACAAGGCCGCCGGCCAGAACAAGTAGCATCAATGCGTCGCGAGCCCTTGCAGGAATCCAAGAACCGTTCATTTCTTTTCTCCACGAAAAGCTCTTCAAAGTGACGTGGATGAAGCGAAGACCGTCACAGATATCCGTTGTGCAGCTTCCGACAGGAGTTGCGCCCGTGTCTTAGGAGATCACGCTCGTGACAGACGGGTCACTTACCCGGAAGTGGTAGGCCATCCTCGAGCAACAGGGTGTCGTTCGTGCTAGTCTCCGGAGTCTAACGGACGGACGTCTGCGGCAGAAAAATTTCCAACAAGAGATTCTAGGCGATGATCTCTTCGCGCTTGTTGCGCCATGCGGGGGAGAGTTCGCGGAGGCGGGCGACGGCGGCGGGGATGATTTTCAGGGCTTCGTCGATCTCTTCCTGCGTTGTGAGGCGGGAGAGCGAGAAGCGGACGCTGGCGCGGGCGCGAGCTGGTGGAAGGCCCATGGCGGTGAGGACGTGCGAGGGTTCGGCTGCGCCAGATTGACAGGCGGAGCCTCCACTGACGGAGATACCCTTGAGGTCGAGAGCGATGACGAGGGCTTCGGCTTCGAGATGATCGAAGTAGAGGTTGCTGGTGTTGGAGACTCTTGGGGCACCGGCTCCGTTGACTCCGGTCTCTTCGATCTGGGAGAGGATGCCTTGTTCGAATCGGTCTCGGAGGGTGGTGAGTTTGCTGGGTGCGTCACCGGCGAGCCAGGCGTTGGCTAGTTCGGCGGCTTTGCCGAGGCCTACGATGCAGGCTACGTTTTCGGTTCCGGCGCGGCGCTGGCGCTCGTGGGTGCCGCCGTGGAGCATGGGGGCGAGGCGGACGTTCTTGCGGACAAAGAGGACGCCGATGCCTTTGGGAGCGTAGATCTTGTGGCCGGAGAGGGTGAGGAGGTCGACGTGCTTGAGCGGGCCTTCGGCGCTTAGGTCGAGGGGGAGCTTGGCGGAGGCCTGGACGGCGTCGGTGTGGAAGAGCGCGCCGGCTGCGTGGGCGATGGCTGCGAGTTCGGCGATGGGCTGGATGACGCCGGTCTCGTTGTTTGCGTACATGACGCTGACGAGTCTGGTATTGGGGCGGATTGCGGCTTGTAACGCTCCGGGCTCGATGAGGCCTTGCGCGGTGCAGGGGAGGAAGGTGACTTCTATGTTTCGCTTTGCGAGCGATTCGGCGGCGTTGAGGACGGCGTGGTGCTCGATGGTGGTGGTGATGAGGTGGACGGGTTCGCCGTGAGTGGATTCGGGCGAGAGGACGCCGAAGAGGGCGAGGTTGTCGCTTTCGGTGCCGCCGGAGGTGAAGACGATCTCGGAGTTGAGGCAGTGGAGGAAGCGGGCGACGTGGGTGCGGGCTTGCTCGACTGCTCCGCGGGCGTGCTGGCCGTGCTGATGGATGGAACTGGCGTTGCCGTAGTGCTCCATCCAGAAGGGACGCATGGCTTCGAAGACTTCTTCGAGAAGTGGGGTGGTCGCGTTTGCGTCCAAGTAGATTCGGCGCATGTGTTTATTTTACAGGGAGGGCGATTGAGAATGCCGTGAGAGAGCATACCCCAGGGACTGGGTGGTGTTTAGCTCGATATGGAACTTATTCGGTAACTCCGTCATTTATCTGCGCGCAGTCCATCCGCAGGGTCCCGTTGTCGTTGAACACCAACCCGTAAAAGCGAAAGATGCCGCCAGCGGTGGGCGAAGTCTGGTTGAGCATCTGCGTGTTGTTGTCGGCGTAAACCACGATCGTGTTCGGATTCGTCAGCAGCGTCGTCTGCCCTGGCTGTACAGCGAATTGCGGAAACAGGTCGTATGGCGCGAGCGTTACAGTGTATATGGTGAAGCTGCCGTCGCTGGAAATCGCACTGACCGTGCCGTTAATCGTTTGCGGCCGCAGCAGCATTGTAGTCAGTGGATAATACAGGGGGTCGGGCAGGTTGGCCGTCGCTTGTGTGGTTACGGTCACGTTCTGCCCAGGCACCATAGCTGCGGAATTGAAAGTGGCGGTGAAGGGAAGGGACGCAAGATTTTTGAATTGATCCGACGCCTGGAACTGTGAGTTGCCGAAATTGACATAACCAAATCCGCCGCCGTCTAGTGTGGGTAGATAGCCGTGCTGTGCTCCCGCAGTGACATACGCGACCGGCACGGCGCTGGAAATATTAATCAATTGTCCGGTGGCTGCAGTCAGAGTTGTCGTTTCTATGCTGATTACTGAAACTCGCGTAGCCACGAGCGAGCCATCCTGTTGAATGGCCACATCCATATCTACCGGCACATTCGTAGTAAGCTGCGCTGCCCCTGAGATTCCCTGAAGAACAGTGTTGCTGTTGACGCTGACTTGCCACGTCGGCGGGGTCTGGCCGCTAACGAGACCGTTGACCGTGAACTGGGCCGCGCCTGAGCCAACCGAGCCAATCGTCCCTTCAAGGCCCAGAGCCAGTCCGTTTGTGCTGTTGGTTGGCTGCGCAGCGATGGTCAAAGGAGTCAGATCGAACGCAGCCGAAACCGGCGGAGCAGATGGGTATTCTGTCGGAGTTGGACATTGTTCAGGGTAGGTGCTCATCTTCAGGTCAAGAACCAGCGCCATGGCCGTCCCGTCAACCGTGATGGGATTCGGCAGGTTGATGGTTTCGTTGGCTCCGCCGGTTAAAGTATCGGTCAGATTTGTTCCAGGGATCTGTGCATTGCAGACGGGAGTGGCGCCCCCATTATAGGTTGCGCTGGCAGAAACATAAGTGCCCTGCGGAACGCTGACGGTGGCGATCGGCTCAACATGGCCATTCAGGTGGATGAACTCTTCGCTTACCGGCGAAGCAAGCAAATTGACTGTCTTGCCCGACTGGTTCGTCAAGGTCAGGCTCTCTAGAGTTGTCGTAAACGACGACAGCTGGTCATTCGCTGTGCTCGATGCCAGAACCACGACTCGAGTATTGCCACTCAAAGTTGTACCGGTTCCGCTGCCACTGCATCCGGCCATGAAGGTTGCGAGTAGAGTCAGGGAAGAGGTCCATAGTAATAAAGGAAAAGGAGTCCGGCGCGAAGGGCAGGGCAATGTACAGCTCATGAAATTCTCCAAAACCTGCAATTGAGACTGCGATTTTCTAAGTAAAGATTTCAAAGTTTGATCAGGACAAGTATATCCCGGAGCAAATCGGGCCCTTATAGCTGAATTCTCATTTGCTACTTAATCGCCTGCCTGCTGCTGACTCTCAACAGCAGTAACAGGACAATGCACCCATTGAGGCCTTGTCGTCACCAATCGTCGGGGCGAAAGCAAAGGCAGAGTCGAAAACAGAAGCAAATCCCCCTTCGGGGATGACAACAAGCAAAAGACAAAGACGAAGCAAAGGCAAAGGCAAAAGCAAAAGCAAGTGCAAGTGCAAGTGCAA
>Ga0116129_1000414_pt1 | contig 28358 bp, 26 predicted proteins | sample June2015DPH_17_2_FD_89732 | JGI IMG/M metagenome (GOLD analysis project Ga0116129, IMG submission 89732) | Peatland microbial communities from SPRUCE experiment site at the Marcell Experimental Forest, Minnesota, USA - June2015DPH_17_10 | ecosystem: Environmental > Terrestrial > Soil > Wetlands...
ATTCGTTCCCACTGGTCTTCCCGGAGTGCGTCGCAATCCATCGCTGATCCCCCAAAATCAGCGTTGAATCTGATTTGCCCTCGCTTGGGAATCCCATATTCTTAAATTGTCACTACGGCCTAGAAACCTTAGTTTGCTAGTGCTCCTTGGATTCCGAAGTTCGCATAAGGTGGTGCGGCCAATGCTGGCAAACTTCGGAATAGGAGCACTAGTGCCGCACTATTTGAAGTGCCTGCGCTACAAGCGGTGAAATTCGGTTCGACGCCTCCGCAAAAGGGGGATGGCATTTACCAACCAGGGGGGCGGCTCTTACTTGTATTCCATACGCCACGAACCGTCCCAGTTTTCCGGCGGAGGATCGCGTTTTAGCTCGGCGATACGGGCTATGAATGCGATCGAAGGGCCGTCGTCTGGTACAGCTTCAAGTACTGCTGCGAACGCTACCAGGGCCTCGTCCCAGCGCCGCGCCCGATAGGCCACCAGTCCTGCGGCATAGCGTTCGCAGGTCAACGTTTGTTGCGGCGCGAGAGCGTCTTTCCTGCCCATGACCTCATAGACCGTCTGCGGCTGGCTCTGGCCCACGACCATCACGCGATCGATCTCGCGGAGTTCGAAATCGGCCGCGCACATGTTCGCGGTGGCCTCCGAGATCAGGCAGCGGCTGCCATAGGCTTTGTTGGCCGTCTCCAACCTCGCAGCCAGGTTCACGGTGTCACCCATCACCGTGAAGCTCATCATGTATTCCGAGCCGATGCTGCCGACCAGCGTCTCGCCAGTTGCGATCCCGATTCTGAGATCGCAATCGGCCGGGATGACGCGCACGCCAAGCAATTCCGGAAGCTCCTTCCGCAAGTTCACCAGGCTGCTGATCATGTCGATGGCGGCGGAGCAGGCGCATTTCGCATGTTCTGCGTCTTCAACAAAGGGCGGCCCCCAATAGGCCATGATGCCATCGCCGATATATTTATCGATCACGCCACGATACGCATGGATGGGTTCAGACATGGTCGACAGATACCGATTCATGATCTTGACCAGGCCCTGCGGCGTAACGCCTTCGCTCAGCGCCGTGAAGCCTTTCATGTCGCAGAACATCACCGTCATCACCCGCCGCTGCCCCTCGGCGGCGGCAACCGCGGTTTCGCCGAGCAGGCTTTCGGCAATCCTGGGGTCGATATAGCGGCCGAAGGTCTCCCGGATGCGCTGGTTCTGACGCAACCGCTCGATCATGCGGTTGAATGCCGCCGAGAGTTGGCCGATTTCGTCGCGCGTCGTCACGCTGATTGGTCGGTCGAGTCGACCGGCCTCGACCTCGCGGGTGCCTTCCAGCAGACGAAGAACCGGGCCGGTAATGCCACTGCCCACCATCGTCGCAAACACGAAGCCGAGCACCGCCGCGATGCCTGTGACGACTGCCGATATCCAGATCGTTTGCTGCTGTTCGCGAATGACGGTCGTGGCGCTCGCATGCACCTGACCCAGCATGTCGGCACGGATGCCGTCGATCTTGCGATCGAACTCCGCGCGTAGGGCATCGGAACCGGCGAGCGCCGATTTCGCTTCGTCGAAATTGCGGGCGTCGAGCTGCTTCAGCAGGATTGCGTCCTGCTCGTCCAGGCGCGCGCGGAGATCATTGACAGCCGTATCGATGCGGTCATCGAGGCGACCGAGCGCGGCGTTATCGGATGGTGTCGACGTGTCATCGATGATCGCGGCGATCTGCTTGCGTGCGGCTTGCGCCTCGCGATCGATCTCGGCATTGACGGACTGGAAGATCCTCAGGTGCGCTGCATAGCTCGCCTGGTCTGGCGGGTTCTCCATTTTGGCGATGATCATCTGCCGCACTGCCAGCCCGCGCTCGAGCGACCTCACATTGGCCCGCGCGAGGTCTCCATAAGCCGGGACGTAGCGATTGGTCAGTTCATCGAGCAGATGGCCCACGCGTGCAGCCATGATCATCGATAGCGACGACGTAATCACGGCCAACACAATCAGTCCCGCCGCGATGCCGACGATCTTCTGCTTGATGGATCTTCGAAACATATCTCAAAGCCCATGCTGACGATGGCACAGAATGCCGACTTTCGGCGCCGCACAAAAGCCATTTGGTTAAAATGAGACCGTCGAAAGCACTACAGCACACTCTTTTCAATCAATGCTATCTCGGGCATAAAGTGGATCAACCATGGCGCGAAACACAAATGAGGAACTATTAGAACGATGTCATTAAGATTTGGATTCCTGACAGCCGCCATCTTGACGTTTGGCGCAATCATTTCGACCGTCGATCAGGCCGCAGCGCAGCAGCGGACCAAGGTAGGTATTTTACGCTGTAATCTAGCACCGACGGTCGGACTTCTGGTTATCGAACGCCAAAGATTATCCTGCACTTATTCACCGGACGGACCTTGGCCGACCGAACGATACTACGGCAACATCACAACCGTCGGTCTCGATGTCGGTGTTAACGGAGGCGGCCGGATGGCCTGGGCCGTATTCGCACCAGTTGCAGGATCGTACCAAGGTGCGCTCAGAGGCTCGTACGTCGGCGTTAGCGCTGATGCAGCAGTCGGCGCAGGACTGGGAGCAAATGCGCTCGTTGGCGGATCGCGTCGCTCGTTTGCGCTTCAGCCCCTATCGGTCGAGGCTAATACGGGTCTCGATATAACTGCGGGTGTTTCAACACTGCGGCTGCGCAAAGCACAGTGACTTATGATCTCCAAATCGCGCCTAAACGCACTGGTCTTGATTGGCAGAAAGCTCATCGTTTTGTCTCGAGAACTGGAATCTGCTTGCACGTCCATCATCGCCGCTGGAGCGGATCAATGACGGAAAAAATCGCAATGGCCTGTCAAACAGCGAACTGAACACAAATCCGCATTCCCGCGGCGCGAACCACGCCCAGGTTACGGCTCCAACCGCGTGCCCCAAAGCAAAAAGAGGGCGCAGGGAATGCCGGGTGCGCGACGCACCCATAGTCTCGTGCGCAAGTGAGAAAAGCACACGAGCGTAGTCACCACAGGTCCGCCGCCATCATCCGGCATTCCCTGCGCGATGGTTTTACGGTTTCCTTCGTGCTCGCCCCGGAGACCGGCTTTGTTGTCTCCGTCGCCGGTGCAATGCGAAGGCATTGTCACCAACTTGATATCAGCGTCGGGATATCGGGCCCACACGACTTCGCCGTCCGTATCGGTGCGTCTCGTCAGCACGCGCCAATACGTCCATCGCATTCCACACCCAACGTTCGTGACGACCGCGAAGCGCCCCTCTTATTGGGGCGTGAAACGGGGCGAGCTGGTAGCCGTGATTTGCCCGACGGCGCAAGTGGGAGTTTTGGTGATTACGGTTCACCCCCTCGGCCGCCGTCCCTTCACCGCGTCACGTGGCGAGATGAAACGCCACGCCGACCAGTCATGGCGTCGTTATGCCGTGGCCTACGTTCCAAAGATGAATCCCGAGCACGGTCAGGCAATCAATAATAGCGTCCGGACCGCCCCAAGTAAAAAGAACTTCTGTTCCCTGTAGGTAGGTGTCCACTTCATGCCTTGGCATCTGCTGTCGCGCTGCGTACCGGAATATATTGGCTGGATATTTCAATTTGCCGGTCCCTTTGTCTTTTACTGAGGCACGGAAATCGAACTCATTCCCGTGGCCGACGCCGTTTCGCAGATGCCGTATTATCTCTGCTTCTGGTATATGCCCGAAATAGCCATTGTCGCCGAGAGCATCGTTGACTGTCAGCAACGCTCCGATGAGCCAAACTTTGTCGAATTCCTGCCGAGTATCAGGCTTTCGGCCTTCCACCAAATAATGATCAAATGACATGATCATCGCATTGCCGTCTCTGCGGGGGATTTTGAGAACTGGAACGATTTGTCCCTGCTCAACTAGCGGGACAAAAGCGTTTGAGCGCGGATCGCGCGCAATATGCATAGCGGCGTGGTGGCTGAAATATTGGGAAACTACGCGTTGCGCCAGCGTTGCGACTTCGTCAGCTTTCGGATTGAAAGTCGTTGCGGCCATGAGCCGAGACTTGAGTAATCTGGTGCAGAAATCAAGAATTTTGCACCTCAAAAAGCCCCTTGATGCAAAAGCGCTTTTCCGCCCCGTGATTTACGGCCATGCACGGGTATCGACAGACGGCCAGAGCGGTTGACGCGCAGGTGAAGCAGCTACGCGCAGCCGGAGCCGTTGCGGTTGATCGAGACTACCTCGCATCTTTACCCCCTCGGCCGCCGTGCCTTTGCCGCATGCCGGCGAGCCGTGCGCGTCACCCGCGGACGGATGCGGCTCACGGCGGCGCGCTTCGGCTTCGGCTGTTGTGGTCCGCGGGCCATCTCCATTAACATGCGCAAGGCTTCGACCACCGAACGCTGCCGCACCGCGCTGCGGCCGATCGCGCCAAAGCGGCATTCGCGATGGGTAATCCGTCCGTCACGCGCCGCGACCGCAAAGTGCACGAGGCCGACCGGTTTGCCGGGCACGGCGCCGCCGGGCCCCGCAATTCCCGTAATCGAGACGGCAAGATCGACGCCGGCGCGTTCCAACGCACCGACCGCCATTTGGGTGGCGGTTTCCTTGCTGACCGCGCCGAAGGTGGCAAGCGTTGAGGCTTCGACGCCCAGCATCGCGCGCTTGGCGTCGTTGGAATAGGTGACAAAGCCGCGATCGATTACGTCGGAGGATCCGGGGACGTCGGTCAGCGCGCCGGCGACCAGCCCGCCGGTGCAGGATTCGGCCGTGGCAATGGTCAGCTTGCGGCTGCGGCACAGATCGAGCAGCGAGCGGGCGAGGGTGCTAGCGGAGCCGATTTGACGTTCGCTACCACTAGCCATCGCTGCAACTCATCTTAGACAGGCCCCTTGTCGTCCGGTCCTTTGTCATCCCAAGGCAGGCGGATGGTGGCGCAGGCGGTCGCCGCAATGCCTTCTTCGCGGCCTGTGAACCCGAGCCGCTCGCTGGTGGTCGCTTTCACGGCCACGCGCGAGATATCGAGCCCGGTGATCTCGGCGATCCGCGCACGCATCTGATCGCGCAGGGGGCCGATCTTCGGCCGCTCGCAGATCAGCGTGACTTCGAGATTGGCGATGCGTCCGCCGCGCGCCGCGACCCGTTCGACCGCATATTTCAGGAATTTGTCGGAAGCCGCACCCTTCCACTTCATGTCGCTCGGTGGAAAGTGCGAGCCGATATCGCCATCGGCGAGCGCGCCCAGGATCGCATCGACCAGCGCGTGGAGACCGACATCGCCGTCCGAGTGAGCGAGAAAACCTCTGGTGTGCGGCACGCGAACACCGCAAATCATCAGATGATCGCCGTCGCCGAAGGCGTGCACGTCGTAGCCGGTGCCGCTCCTGACATCGCCGAGCAGGCTCGCCAGGCGCGCTTCCTCGCGGACAAAATCTTCCGGTGTGGTGAGTTTCATGTTCGCAGCATCGCCTTCAAACGTCGCCACCGTCAATCCCGCCCATTCGGCGAGCGCGGCGTCGTCGGTGAAATCGTCGCGTCCTTCCCGCATCGCGCGCCGGTGCGCCTCGAGGATTGTGTCGAAGCGGAACGACTGAGGGGTCTGGGCGATTCGCAAGCGCGCGCGCTCCGGCGTTGCTTCGATGCGACCAGAACCGTCCACAAGTTTGATGGTGTCGGCGACGGGAATGGCGGGAATGGCCGCGCCTGTGGTCGAAGCCGCATCGATCGCGCGCGAGATCAGCGCGGCAGAAACGAACGGCCGCGCGGCGTCGTGAATGAGCACGATATCGGGCTTGGTCGCGGCAAGGGCTTCAAGTCCTGCACGCACCGAAGCCTGGCGCGTCGTCCCGCCTTTGACGGGAGGGGCGTATTGCAGGCCACGCACCGCCTCGTCGAAGACGTAGGCATCATCCGGATTCACCACCGGCTGCACGGTCAAAATCTGGGCATGATTACAAAACGGTTCCATCGCGCGGAATATCACCGGCTGTCCGCCGATCGAACGATATTGCTTCGGTCCGCCCGCTCCCGCGCGAAGGCCGCGTCCTGCGGCGACGAGGATGGCGGCAGTCCGTGGCGGATTTGTCATGGGTTTTCGGCTATGGGTCGATCAGGGTTGGCAATTTCCCAGCCAACGCCGGGGCTCTGCCCTTATCACGCCCATGCAGGGAAGACAGAGCGATTCCTGCGAGTTGGACATAAATCCGTAGTATGTTGCAGTGCACTTGCAAGATCGTCCAGGTTGTCTAAAGTGTAGGCATGAAACTTGACTGCACAAGATTTGTGCTCCACAATGACGCGTGACACATAAAGTGCCAGTCAGAAACAATGAGAAATCCTTGAGAAGTTTCGACTCTTCGTGGCCTAACCCGTTGAAAATCGGTGGTATTCAGGTCGCCAACCGGGTTTTTCTGGCACCCATGTCGGGGGTGACCGATGCGCCGTTTCGGCGTTTGGCCGGGGCGCTTGGCGCTGGATTGGTCGTGTCCGAGATGACGGCGAGCGATGATCTCGTCAACGGCAAGCCGATGTCGCGGTTGCGCTGCGAGGCGGCCGGTGTCGGTCCACACGTCGTTCAACTGGCGGGTTGCGAGACGAAATGGATGGCAGAAGGGGCGCGCATCGCCGAGGCCGCGGGCGCTGATGTGATCGACATCAATATGGGTTGCCCGGCGCGCCACGTTACAGGCGGACAATCCGGCTCCGCATTGATGCGCGATCTCGATCACGCCGTTCGCTTGATTGATGCGACCATCGGCGCGGTGAAAGTGCCGGTGACGCTGAAGATGCGGCTCGGCTGGGACGAGCAGTCGCTGAACGCGCCGGAGCTCGCACGTCGCGCGGAAGCGGCCGGCGTGCAATTGATTTCGGTGCATGGCCGGACACGCTGCCAGTTTTACAAGGGCGAAGCCGACTGGGGCGCGGTGCGGGCGGTGAAAGACGCCATCCGAATTCCACTTGTGGTCAACGGCGACATCACCTCATTCGACAAGGCCGTCGCCGCGATCGAAGCATCCGGCGCCGATGCTGTCATGGTCGGGCGGGGCGCACAGGGCCAGCCCTGGCTGCCCGGTCAGATCGGCCGGCAGCTGGAGACCGGCGTGGCCGAGGCCGCGCCGTCGCTTCTGGAACAGCTGCGGCATATCCGCACGCTCTATGACGAGATTTGCCGTCACTATGGTTTGCGCATCGGCCTGCGCCACGCGCGCAAGCATCTCGGCTGGGCGCTCGAAGTCGCGGCCGGCTATAGCCGCGCGCCGGCGGCGGTGTTGAAAAACTGGCGTGGAAAAATTCTGACGTCGGACGACCCGCAAGCCGTCCACCAATCGCTTCAGGATGCGTTCGACGATTTTGGGTGGAGTATGGCCGCATGAGCTCCGCTGCTGAACACCGCCGGCCGGTGCCGGCCGATTCGGAGATCATCCTCAACGCGCTGCCGAACCCGGTGCTGCTGGTCGGGCCCGATGGCCGGATCGTGGACGCCAACATGGCGGCCGAATCGTTTTTCGAAATCTCCGCCCAGTTCCTGCAACGGCATTCGCTGAAAGAGCTGGTGCCGTTCGGCAGCCCCTTGCTGGCGCTGATCGACCAGGTTCGTTCCAGCGCCTCGCCGGTCAATGAATACAAGGTCGATCTCGGCACGCCGCGCATGGGAGGCGATCGCCAGGTTGACCTTCATGTCGCTCCCGTCACCGAGCGTCCCGGCCATATCGTCGTGATGCTCCAGGAGCGCAGCATTGCCGACAAGATGGACCGGCAATTGACGCACAGAAGCGCGGCGCGCTCGGTGATCGCGCTGGCGGCGATGCTGGCCCATGAGATCAAGAACCCGTTGTCGGGAATTCGCGGTGCGGCGCAATTGCTTGAACAGGCCGCTTCACCGGAAGACCGCACGCTGACGCGGCTGATCTGCGACGAGGCGGACCGCATCGTCACACTGGTCGATCGCATGGAAGTGTTCGGCGACGACCGGCCGGTGGCGCGAGGTCCGGTCAACATCCATTCGGTGCTCGATCACGTCAAACGGCTGGCGCAATCCGGATTTGCGCGCAACGTCCGGTTCGTTGAGGAATACGATCCGTCGCTGCCGCCGGTGCTCGCCAACCAGGATCAGCTGATCCAGGTCTTCCTTAATCTGGTGAAGAACGCGGCCGAGGCGACCGCCGATCTTGGCAACGAAGCGGAAATCCAGTTGACCACGGCATTTCGTCCGGGCGTGCGGCTGTCGGTACCGGGAAAGAAATCGCGGGTCTCCCTGCCGCTTGAATTCTGCGTGCGCGACAACGGCCCCGGCGTGCCGGACGATCTCTTGCCGAACCTGTTCGATCCCTTTGTCACCACCAAACCCACCGGGAGCGGACTGGGGCTGGCGCTTGTCGCCAAGATCGTCGGTGATCACGGCGGCATTATCGAGTGCGAATCCCAACCGAGAAAAACAACCTTCCGTGTGCTTTTGCCCATGTTCAGTGCGGCGAAAAATCTCAACCAGGGTGATCGCAATGACGTTTCGGGAGCCGCCCTGTCTCCCTCGCCGAACGCAAGATGAGGAATAATGATGCCCGCTGGTAGCATTCTTGTAGCGGACGACGACACCGCTATCCGGACCGTCCTCAACCAGGCGCTGTCGCGCGCCGGATATGAGGTGAGGCTGACCGGAAACGCCGCAACCTTGTGGCGTTGGGTGAGCCAGGGTGAGGGCGATCTCGTCATCACCGACGTGGTGATGCCCGACGAGAACGCATTCGATCTGTTGCCGCGGATCAAGAAGATGCGCCCCCAACTTCCCGTGATCGTGATGAGTGCCCAGAACACCTTCATGACCGCGATCCGTGCGTCCGAACGCGGCGCCTATGAATACCTGCCGAAGCCGTTCGACCTGAAGGAATTGATCGCGATCGTCGGCCGCGCGCTCGCCGAGCCGAAGGAGCGGGTGGCGAGCACCCCCGACGATGCCGAGTTCGACGCGATCCCGCTGGTCGGCCGCTCGCCCGCGATGCAGGAAATTTACCGCGTGCTGGCGCGGTTGATGCAGACCGACCTCACGGTGATGATTTCAGGCGAATCCGGCACCGGCAAGGAGCTGGTGGCGCGCGCGCTGCACGACTACGGCAAGCGGCGCAACGGGCCGTTCGTAGCGGTCAACATGGCGGCCATTCCGCGCGATCTGATCGAGTCGGAACTGTTCGGCCATGAACGCGGTGCCTTCACCGGCGCCAACACGCGCGCTTCGGGCCGGTTCGAGCAGGCCGAAGGCGGCACGCTATTCCTCGACGAAATCGGCGACATGCCGATGGAAGCGCAGACGCGGTTGCTGCGGGTGCTTCAGCAGGGCGAATACACCACCGTCGGTGGCCGCACGCCGATCAAGACCGACGTGCGCATCGTGGCTGCCAGCAACAAGGATCTGCGCATCCTGATTCAGCAAGGCCTGTTCCGGGAGGATCTGTTCTTCCGCCTCAACGTCGTGCCGCTGCGGCTTCCGCCCTTGCGCGAGCGGATCGAGGATCTGCCCGATCTGATCCGTCATTTCTTCGCGCTGGCCGAGAAGGACGGATTGCCGCCGAAAAAGCTCGATGCCTTGGCGCTGGAGCGGATGAAGCAGCACCGCTGGCCCGGCAATGTGCGCGAACTCGAAAACCTGGCGCGCAGGCTCGCCGCACTGTACCCGCAGGACGTCATCACGGCATCTGTCATCGACGGCGAACTGGCGCCGCCCGCGGTCGCCTCCGGCGGCAATCTGCACCAGGGCATCGATAATCTTGGCGGGGCGGTCGAGGCCTATCTGTCATCGCACTTCTCGGGCTTTCCCAACGGCGTGCCGCCGCCGGGCCTCTACCATCGCATCCTCAAGGAGATCGAGGTGCCGTTGCTCACCGCTGCGCTCGCGGCGACCCGCGGCAATCAAATTCGGGCGGCCGACCTTTTGGGCCTCAACCGCAATACGCTGAGGAAGAAGATCAGAGATCTCGACATTCAGGTCTATCGGACCGGTAATTAAGTATCAGATCGTCGTGATAGCGTGCTGATTTGTCAGGGGATTCCTGCGCTATGCCGCGCCCGGCGCCGCGGAATTGTCGCAATTTGGCAACAATGTGGTATGAATGCATCAGTCCGCTACGTAGGCGCGGGCGTTTAAGCCTTCATCTCACCGTTTGCCGGAATGACCAGCGTAGACACCTCCGCCGCACAGTTCGACCCGTCTCTCGTTGAGCCGAAGGGGCGCTCCCTGATGCGGCTGCTGGCGCCGATTGCCATCGCCCTCGCGTTGCTGTCGGCCTTCCTCACCTTTGTCGTACTGACCGGCCTGACGCGGATCGAGCCGACACGCGAGGTCGCGGTATCCTTCATCCTGATGAATGGCGCCACCATTCTCGTGCTGCTCGGCATCATCTTCCGTGAAGTCTGGCAGTTGATGCAGGCCCGCCGCCGTGGCCGGGCCGCTGCACGGCTCCATGTGCAGGTGGTCAGCCTGTTTTCGATCATGGCGGTGCTGCCGGCCGTTCTGGTGGCGGTCGTCGCCAACGTCACGATCGACCGTGGCCTCGACCGCCTGTTTTCCGGCCCGACCCGGGCGGTGATCGAAAATTCGCTGATCATTGCGCGGGCCTACGTCGAAGAGCACGCACATCTCATCCGCGGTGATATTCTGGGCATGGCGAATGACATTGCCCATGCACGACCGCTTTACGACCAGGACCGCCAATCCTTCCGTGAATTTCTCACCACCAGTGCCGCTTCGCGCAACCTGCCCGGCGCCATGCTGATCGACAAGGATCGCCATATCCTGGAAAACGCGCAGACCGGCTTCCAACTGGCATTTGCCGCGCCGCCTGCTGGGTTTCTCGAAAACCTCAACGAGAATGAGCCGGAAATCGCAGTATTGCCCGAGGAGAACTATGTCGGCGCCTTGATCCGGCTGCGGGCCTTTCAGGATACCTTCCTTTATGTCGCGCGTCCGCTCGATCCGCATGTCGTCGAGCAGTTGAAGCAGACCGAGGCCAGCGTCGCCGAATATGCCGAGATCGAAGCGCGCAGGATCGGGATTCAGGTGAACTTCGCGCTCATCTTTGCTGTGATCGCGCTGACGATCCTGATGGCTTCCATTCTTCTCGGGCTGAATTTTGCCAATTGGCTGGTTACTCCGATCAGGCGCCTGATGGGAGCGGCCAATCTGGTCTCAACGGGTGACCTTCATGTGCAGGTGCCGGTGCTCCGCTCTGAGGGCGACCTGGCGCAGCTTGGCGAAACCTTCAACAAGATGACGCAGGAGTTGCGCACCCAGCGCGACGAACTCGTGAATGCGAGCGAACTGATCGACAGCCGGCGGCGCTTCATTGAGGCGGTGTTGTCTTCCGCAAGCGCCGGTATCATCGGCGTCGATGCTTCGGGAAGCGTCGGTATTCTCAATCGCTCGGCCGAAAAGTTGATCGGTCACGTCGAGTCGGAGACGCTGGATCATCCCTTGTCGGACGTTCTGCCGGAACTCGACGAGATGATGAAGACGGCGCGGGAAGGCACACAGCGGCTGGTGCAGGGACAGATCACGATCAACCGCGAGAGCCAGGAGCGAATCCTGTCGGTCCGCGTCACCGCCGAGCAGACAAGCCAGACCCGCGACAGCTACATCATTACGCTTGACGACATCACCGAGCTGGTCTCGGCGCAACGAACCTCCGCCTGGGCCGACGTTGCCCGCAGGATCGCGCACGAAATCAAAAATCCGCTCACTCCGATTCAGCTCTCGGCCGAACGCATCCGCCGCAAATTCGGCAAATCAATCACCGAAGACAAGGCAGTGTTTGAGCAGTGTACAGATACGATCGTGCGGCAGGTCGACGACATCAGGCGGATGGTCGATGAATTCTCGCGCTTTGCGCGGATGCCGAAACCCGTTATCGAGGGCGAGGACGTCGCCGACACCGTCCGCCAGGCCGTGTTCCTGATGCGGGTCGGCCATCCCGACGTCGATATCGACGCCGAGATCAAGGAAGAGCCGCTGCGCGCGAAGTTCGACCGCCGGCTGATTTCGCAGGCGCTGACCAATATCATCAAGAACGCGACCGAGGCGATCGAGGCGGTGCCGCCTGAGGAATTGGGACGAGGTCGTATTGATGTCATCGCCACGCGCGAAAACGACGACATCGTGATCGACGTTGTCGACAATGGAATTGGCCTGCCCAAAGTGAGTCGCGCGCGCCTGCTCGAGCCCTATGTCACCACCCGCGAAAAGGGCACCGGCCTCGGGCTTGCGATTGTCGGGCGCGTCCTGGAAGACCATGGTGGCCGGATCGAACTCCACGACGCCTCGGAAATGCGGCCGGGCGCGCGGGGAGCCTGGATGCGGCTGAGATTTGCAATATCAGGCCAAGCGGCGCCGGCTGAAACGGTGCAAGCGGCTGAAGCGGCACAACCGGCCGCCGAAACACAGCCGGTTACCGAAACAAAGCAGCCTGATGAAAAAACCTCGGGACAACAAGAAACGACTAATGAAAAAGCCAAAATCGAAGCCGCAACAGGCAATTGAGAATACGGGCATATCCTATGGCAAGTGATATTTTGATTGTCGATGACGAAGCCGACATTCGTGACCTTGTCGCCGGGATTCTTGACGACGAGGGGTTTGCGACCCGGACCGCGCGCGACAGCGATTCCGCACTCGCGGAGATCGCCAACCGCCGCCCCAGCCTGGTGTTCCTCGACATCTGGCTGCAGGGCAGCAAGCTCGACGGGCTGCAACTGCTCGAGCACATCAAGCGCGATCACGCCGACCTTCCGGTGGTGATGATTTCGGGCCACGGCAACATCGAGACCGCGGTCGCGGCCATCAAACGCGGCGCTTACGATTTCATCGAGAAGCCGTTCAAGTCCGATCGGCTGATTCTGGTCGCAACACGGGCCCTGGAAACGTCGCGGCTAAAACGCGAGGTCAAGGAACTCAAGCAGCTGGCGCCTGCCGCCAGCATCATGACCGGCCGGTCGGCTTGCATGAATCAGTTGCGGCAGACCATCGACCGGGCCGCCAAGGCCAATAGCCGGATCCTGATCGTGGGACCGTCCGGCGCTGGCAAGGAATTGGCCGCGCGCACGCTGCACAATATGTCGAGCCGGGCCGATGGCCCCTTCGTCGTGATCAATGCCGCCGCAATTACGCCGGAGCGCATGGAGATCGAACTGTTCGGCGTCGAGCCCAATGGTGAGCATCAGCGCAAGACCGGCGCGCTGGAAGAAGCGCATGGCGGCACGCTGTTTATCGATGAAATCGGCGACATGCCGCGCGAGACCCAAAACAAGATCTTGCGGGTCCTGGTCGAGCAGACCTTTCAGCGGCAGGGCGGCACGGCCAAGGTCAGCGTCGACGTTCGCATCGTTTCCTCGACCGCGCGCAATCTCGAGGAAGAGATCGCCGCGGGTCATTTCCGGGAAGACCTCTATCATCGTCTGTCGGTGGTGCCGATCCGCGTTCCGCCGCTATCGGAGCGGCGCGAGGACATCCCGGAACTGATCGACTATTTCATGGACCAGATATCGGCCGCGACCGGCCTGCCGAAACGCCAGATCGGCCAGGACGCGATGGCGGTTCTGCAATCCCATGTCTGGCCGGGAAATGTCCGCCAGCTCCGCAACAATGTCGAGCGCGTGATGATTCTGGCAGGCGGGGGCCCGGAAGTCATCATCACCGCCGACATGTTGCCGCAGGACGTGGGTTCGATGGTACCGGCCATGCCCACCAGCAACAATGGTGAGCACATCATGGGTCTGCCACTGCGTGAGGCGCGTGAAGTCTTTGAGCGGGATTATCTGATGGCCCAGATCAGCCGCTTCTCAGGCAACATCTCCCGCACAGCGGAATTCGTCGGCATGGAGCGCTCAGCCTTGCACCGCAAGTTGAAGGCGCTAGGAGTTGGTTAAGCGCCGACGGGGACCGGGCGGCAAGTTTGGTAGCTGGGAATTTCGACCCCTTTTGCCGCTTTTATGGAGAATTGCTCTCTCTTTGGCACCCCTGTCGCGTGAAGCTGCTTGCCTAATAACCAAGCCTGCCCTCTAATCACATCATCGTGCTCCCTGGAGGGGGATCTCAAGGGAGCCGGTAACCGAACGGACTGCTTCAAGAGAAGGCGGCCGACGGTTCAATAATTCAATAACAAGAAGCACCAAGACCTGCGGGATAAAAACAATGGCGGCAGACCGCGCACAAAATCTACAAGACACTTTCCTCAATCACGTTCGAAAAACCAAAACGCCACTAACGATTTTTCTGGTCAACGGGGTAAAGTTGCAAGGAATTGTGACCTGGTTCGACAATTTCTGCCTGCTGCTTCGGCGCGACGGTCACTCGCAGCTTGTCTACAAGCATGCGATTTCGACCATCATGCCGGGGGCTCCGATCCAGTTGTTCGAAGGCGGCGAGGATGCACCGGCTTGAGAGTGAACTGATTGGAACCCCGAAATTCTGACGGGGGAGCCGATCGTCCGCGGTCGGCAGCGGGGAAGCAAACCGGGCGGGTGATTGTCATCGGCCCTTACTTGCGAACGCGCCGGGGCGATCCCGATGCGCGAGAGGAGTTGCATGTCATCCGCGGCTCTGAAGCGCGCATCGAGGAGGCGGCGGGCCTCGCGCGCGCCATCGACCTGACGATTGCGGATGCTTTGATTGCGCCGGTCAGCCAGATCAGGCCTGCGACCTATCTCGGCAAGGGCAAGGTCGAGGAGATCACAGGTCTTGTCGCCGGTCACGAGGCGGAGCTCGTGGTCATGGACTGCGCGCTGTCGCCGATCCAGCAACGCAACCTGGAGAAAGCCTGGCACGCCAAGGTCCTCGACCGCACAGGCCTTATTCTGGAAATCTTTGGTCGCCGCGCCAAGACCAAGGAGGGCACGCTTCAGGTCGAACTCGCCCACTTGAACTACCAGCGCAGCCGCCTGGTGCGGTCATGGACTCACCTTGAGCGTCAGCGCGGCGGGTTTGGCTTCATGGGTGGCCCCGGCGAGACGCAGATCGAGGCCGACCGCCGCCTGATCGGCGATCGGATCACGCGGCTTGAGAATGAGCTCAAGAAAGTTCAGGCGACGCGGCGGCTGCACCGCGCCGGCCGGCAACGAGTACCTTATCGCGTGGTGGCGCTTGTCGGCTATACCAATGCCGGCAAATCGACGCTGTTCAACCGGCTGACCCGCGCCGAGGTTCAGGCGGCCGACATGCTGTTTGCCACCCTCGACCCGACCTTGCGCGCGCTTAATCTGCCGCATGGCGGCAAGGCAATGCTGTCCGACACGGTCGGATTCATTTCCAATCTGCCCACGCAACTGGTGGCCGCGTTTCGCGCCACGCTGGAAGAAGTGCTGGAGGCCGACGTCATTCTTCACGTCAGGGATATCTCGCACGAGGACAGCGAGGCGCAGGAGCAGGATGTCGAGGCCGTGCTGCGCCAGCTTGGCATCGATCCGGCGGGCGGGCAGGGCATCCTCGAAATCTGGAACAAGATCGACCGGCTTGCGCCGGAAGAGCGCGAAAATGTGAGGAATATCGCTGCCCGTCGCCCGCCGGAGCGTCCGTGCATTCTGGTTTCGGCCGAGACCGGGGAGGGGATCGACAGCCTGTTGGCGGCGATCGAAGATCGTCTCGCTGCCACGCGAACGACGCTGCATCTGTCGATCGATGCCGCCGACGGCGCCGGCGTCAGCTGGCTGCATCGCAATTCGGAAGTTCTGGGCAAGAACCTAAACGACGGCCGCTACGAAATGACCGTGCGCGTCGACGAAACTAAACGGGATCTGGTGATCAACCGCTTTGACGCGGTGCCGCAGGCGCCGTAGTCGTCCCGCGCACGCGGGACCCATCAGCCACATCTGGTAGTTACTCTGCTCGCCTTTTTCCGCTTGGCCGGGACGACGGTGGAGATTCCTTCGCCTTCGCTTCATTCCACAGCGCATCCATCTCGCTGAGCGAAGCGGCTTCAGGCCTGCGGCCCTGTGAGGCCAGCGCGCGCTCGATATAGCCGAAGCGGCGTTCGAACTTGGCGTTGGTGCCGCGCAACGCGCTTTCGGGATCTGCCCCAACGTGCCGCGCGAGGTTGACCAGCGCGAACATCAGATCGCCGGTCTCCGCCGCCAGTTCCTCACTGTCGCCTTGCTCGAGCGCCGCCTCGATCTCGTCGGCTTCTTCGCGAATCTTCTGCAAGACCGCGCGCGGGTCGTTCCAGTCGAAGCCCACAGTCGACGCCTTGCGTTGCAGTTCCATGGCGCGCGTCAGCGCCGGCTGCCCGGCTTTGACGTTGGACAACAACGAACCGGACGGGGTGGTCCCGCCGGGACGGCGCGCGGCGCGTTCTGCCTTTTCCTCGGCCTTGATGCGCTCCCATTGGCTCTTGACGCCGGCAGGCGCGATATTGCCGTCCCTGTCGGCAAAGACATGCGGATGCCTGCGGATCATCTTTTTCGTGATCGCTTCGACCACGTCGCCGAAGGCGAAGGCGTTTTGCTCTTCGGCCATGCGTGCGTGGTAGACGACCTGAAGCAGGAGATCGCCAAGCTCATCCCTGAGATCGTCGAAATCGTTACGGGCGATCGCGTCGGCGACTTCATAGGCCTCTTCGATCGTGTAGGGCGCAATCGTCTGGAAATTCTGCTCGAGGTCCCACGGACAGCCGGTCACGGGCGTCCGGAGTTGCGCCATGATCTCGATCAGGCGTGAAATGTCGCGGGAAGGGGTCATGCTGCACCGGAAAGCCAAATTACATGGCCTATATGCCGCAAGACGTGAGGTCGGCCCAGCAGCAATCTTGCGAGCAAGCCCGGTTTCCACCGCCGGGCGTGTGAGGTGGCCACTCCGCAGATGTTCCCGAAGCTTCAGCCCGAGACAGCTATCCGACGTGGTGCCGTCGCCGGTGTTTGATGTGGTGATGCGGCTTGATCTCGGCTTCGGCGGATTTTTCCGCCATTCCCTGGTTCTGGTTCTTCTGCGCGGCGCTCATCGGCCCCATCGCCAGCTTGAAACTCTTGACCTGCTCGACGTCGGCCGCCGAGGCGAGTGTCGGAACGATGAGGGTGAGGGCGCCTGCCGCGATCAGGCGCGAGGTGCGGCGAAACAGCATGTTCATGACCAAATCCCGCAATAAGAGACCGTGTCAGTGCATGTTAGTCGCCTGCGGGTACAACTTAAAGACGCCGATGGGTTGATTTAAAATAGTCCGCCGACCTCAAGCTTGTGGCGGAAAATCTTCCGGCCTCAACTCGATTGGCGAGCCATGAGGCGTTCGGTCGGCAGCGTGATCCCAGGCGTCGCGGTAGCGATGCTGGGTTTCGAGCGTCGCAACGCCTTTTGCGGCAATCAGCTTTTCCAGCGTTGCTAGCCAATGACGGTAGTAGGTGGTCCCGGTGTCGGGATCTCCGTTGGCCTGCGCGATTTTGATTTCTTCAGCGAGTGCCGCCGCCCATTCTTTCCAGGTGAACAAGCCTCGGTCGTAAAGCGACAGCGCCATCGCAAACGCCTGGGCCTCCCAGGGTTCGCGAAACACAGGGCCGTCGTCGTCCTGCGGCAAGTCCTTGAGGACGCTTGTTGCCTCAGCTACGGCGGGGTTGGTCACGCTAGTGCCCACTTTCCGAAGTTCGTCTTACGTTTCATCACCCACCTTCACGAACTTCGGAAAGGTCGTGGGCACTAGTAAATCTATCATTCTAGTGCCGCTTTCTATTTGAAGTTCCCGACTGAATTTGCCGCTTGTGGTGCAGGAACTTCAAATAGGCGGCACTAGCTCCAGATAAGGTTCGAACGCGTCGATCGAAATCTTGACCGTAGGGTCGGCGTCCGGACCCCATAATTCGGCGGCATCAAACACCACGTTGTAGAGCCATTGCGGATTTTCACCCAACTCCATCGCTGCTGAGTCCGGAAAAACCTGGCAGCCCAGGATGCGTTCGACCACGCCGACGTGACCGCGCGTGTAGCGAGGAAGGCGCGTATGGGTGGCGGGATGGATGTTCTTTGCTCGCACGCGGTCACCCGGCTTGAAGGTGGCAGGAGCAGGTGCCGGGCGTTCAAATTGACCGCGCACAAGGCTCTGCTCGACGTTCTCAAGCTGGAGCTTGCCTTTCTTCACCGGCTTCGCGTTGCCTTGTGCGTGGCCCGAGGCGATTTCCGGCTTCGTCACAAAACCCTTGTCGATCAGGAGATCTTCGAGCCCCAGCAGCCATTTCCGATAGTAGGAGCTCGCCAGATAAACATGCGGCGGAAGTGTTTCGCGATAGAAGCGCGAGGTGTCGATGTTGAAGGCGCCGGCCGAGCCCATCGCGCGAACCATGGCGAGCACACGGCCTTCCCATTTCTCGTGAAATGCCGGTTCGTTTAGTTCCGGCTCGACCTTGCCGAAACCGTCCATGCCGCCCATGTCATGCACGCCGTTCAAGATGATGCTTCCGGTGTCTTAGGAAATCCGGTGCCAATCATCGAGTCGCGGGTGACAAGTTCGGCGAGTTGTTCTTCGCTCCAGCCGTCCGTGCCGTTGGGCCGCATCGGCAGCACGAGAAATCGAGTCTCGGCAGTCGAATCCCAGACTCTGATCTCTGTATCCTTTGGCAAACTTACATCGAAGTCGGCCAGCACGCCGCGGGGGTCCTTGACCGCGCGTGAACGATAGGGTGCAGCCTTGTACCAGACCGGGGGCAGCCCGAGCATGTCCCACGGATAACAGGAGCACAGCGTGCAGACGACCATGTTGTGACGCTGTGGCGTATTCTCGACCGCAACCAAATGATCGCCGACCCGGCCTGTGTGACCAAGTGTCCGAACTGCCTTGGACGCGTCCTCAAGCAACGCTTTCTTGAAAGCGGAATCGGACCAGGCCTTGGCGACGACGCGCGCGCCAATATGGGGGCCGATCCTGGTCTCATAGGCCTGGATGATGGCATCCAGCGCCGCGGGATCGAGATATCCTTTTTCGGCCAGAATGGTTTCAAGCGCGCGGACGCGCAATTCCGTCTCGGAAAGCTCCGAATGATCGTCGTGATGGTGGTGATGATCGGGCTCGGTCATGGAAGTCCACGAGAAGATAAGCGCTTGATCGGCGCAGGGGACACATAAAATCGCGACCACGCTATTGTCGGCTTCCCTCTTCGGTCGGTCAAGATTGGGGCGGGGCCGCCGGGCAGGCAGATTTGAACTTGCCAATGGACAGTGTACTGTCTAACTGCTTATAGAAAGCGATCAAAGGGCGGAGGCGTGCTGCGATGCAAGGAAAAGTGGTTCTCGAGGAGCATTTTGCGATTCCGGAAACGCTTCAGGACAGCGCCGGCTTTGCGCCTGAGGCCGATTGGCCGGAATTGAAGGGGCGGCTCCTGGATATCCAGGAACGCCGTTTGCGGGAAATGGATGCGCACGGCATCGAGATGATGCTGCTTTCGCTGAATGCCCCGGCCGTGCAGGCGATACCGGACCTTGCGAAAGCCAAGGATATTGCACGGCGGTCGAACGACTTCATGGCCGAGCAAATCATCCGCCAGCCGAAGCGCTTTGCCGGTCTCGCCGCGTTGCCGATGCAAACGCCTGAGCTTGCGACACGCGAGTTGACACGTTGCGTGCAGGAACTGGGTTTCCGCGGAGCGCTGGTCAACGGTTTTAGCCAGGTCGCCGACAATCCCTCCGGCATCTACTACGACGTGAAGGCCTACTGGCCGTTTTGGGCCGAGGTCGAGCGGCTCGACGTGCCGTTCTATCTGCACCCGCGAAACCCGCTGCCGAAGGATGCGGCGATTTACGAAGGCCACCGCTGGTTGCTCGGACCGTCCTGGGCCTTCGGGCAGGAAACCGCCGTTCACGCGCTTCGGCTGATGGGGTCGGGATTGTTCGACGCCCATCCGCGGCTCAATATCGTAATCGGTCACATGGGGGAGGGGTTGCCCTACTCGATGTGGCGGATCGACAACCACAACAAGTGGATGCGCGTGCAAAACAGCTATCCCGCCAAGCGCAAGATCGGCGATTATTTCCGCGAGAACTTCTACATCACGACATCGGGGAATTTCCGTACCCAGACGCTGATCGATGCCATGCTCGAGATCGGCTCGGACCGGATCCTGTTTTCGACCGATTGGCCGTTCGAGAATATCGACCATGCGACGGACTGGTTCGATGAAGCGCCGATCTCGGAAATCGACCGGCAGAAAATCGGCCGCGACAACGCAAGAGCTTTGTTTAAACTTGATTGATTTATCGATCGGCCGCGCAACCCGCCGGAGAGCGGGGCGGCCAAAGGGGGAGCGGCCATGAGTCCAGGAAACGAAGTCGATATCCATGACGAGCTGGCGGGCGCAACCGTCACGCCCTTGCACAAGACACTGGGCGTTCTGATCACGCTGATCACCCTGTTCGACGGTTACGACACCTTCAACCCGGCCTACGTCATTCACTACGTGATGGAGCCCTGGGGATTGGCGCCCGGTCAGGCCGGGCTATTGGTCAGTTCCGGCCTCGTCGGCTTCCTGTTCGGCGCGATGGGGCACGGCATGGTTGCCGACCGCTACGGGCGTCGCAACACGCTGCTGGCAGGTTTGTGGATCGTGAACGTCCTGACGTTGCTGACCGCGATATTCGCGACCGGCTTTGCGAGCTTCTGCGCCTTGAGGCTGCTCACCGGTCTTGGCCTTGGCGTTCTTCTGCCGCTCGGTACCACCTACGTCAACGAATTGGCGCCTCAGCGGCTCAGCAACCGCTTTTCGCTGTGGGGCGTCACGTTCGGCTGGTCCCTGGGTGGCGTCGTTGCGAGCCTGGTCGGGATATTTCTGACGCCGCGATATGGCTGGCAGGTGCTCTATTACGTCGGAGCATTGTCGATCCCGCTCACGCTCGTGGTGCACGCCGTTCTGCCGGAGAGCCCGAAATTTTTGGCGGCGCGGGGCCGTTTTGAAGAATTGCGCGCATTGATGGCGCGCCTGCGCCCGGACCGGAGCGCGCTGTACCAAAAAGCCAGCTTCCGCACGGCCGGACAGGCTGCGCCGAAAAACACGATCGCCGCGCTGCTCGCTCCGCGCTATCGCCGCGTCTCGCTGACGATATGGGTCACGGCATTCCTCACGCTGTTTGCGATTTTCGGGCTGACGAGCTGGATCCCGACCGTCATGATCAAGCGGGGCGAGGCTTTTGCGTCGGGCTTCAGCTTTGGCGCGCTGATGCAGGGGATGTCGTTCGTCGGCGGTCTGACGCTGGCGATGCTGGCTGACCGGGGGATTGCCGCCACGCCGCGTCTGCTCGGCATTTGGTGGATCATCGGCGGTCTGGCCGTCGCTGCATTGGTGTTCGTCAACGAACACGCTTCCAATGTCGCGATTGTCGCGGTTGCGGGTTTCTGTGTGATCGGCGCCCAGCACGTTCTCAACAATTTCACCGCCAATTCCTACGAGACCAGTTTTCGCGCCAGCGGCGTCGGCATGGAGCTTGGGGTAGGGCGCATCGGCGCGATTCTGGGGCCCTTTGTCACCGGCCTGCTTCAGCAGGTAACGGACGGGCCGGAAGCGGTGTTCTGGGCGATCGGCGGGGCCGCGGTCTTGGCCGCGCTGGTCATCAGTTCGCTGGCGGTTGCGGGCAAGGCCAGAGAAGCAAGCGTCGCGCCCGCGGTGTAATTTCTGAGAATTCGACAGGGAGGATAAATGACGAGTTCGGATGCAAGTCCTGCGACCAACGCGATACAGGACAAGGTGTTGCTGGCGGCGCGGCTGTTGGCGACACCGCTCTTCATCTATAGCGGAATTGGAAAAATCCTCGCGTTCGGCGCCACCGCGGCGCGCCTGCCTGGCGGCGAGGGCGGCTTCGGCAGCTTTCTGACGGCAGGGTCGATCATGATCGAACTCGGTTGTTCACTGGCGCTTATTCTGGGCATCTATTCGCGTTGCGCGGCGCTCGCTCTGATCGTGTTCACGATTCTCGCGACGTTGATGTTTCATAATTTCTGGGCTTCGCCGCCGGCGGCGGTGACGGCGCAGACGATCAACTTTCTCAAGAACCTTGGGCTGATCGGCTTGTTTGCCATGCTTGCGGCGTTTGGGCCGGGGGCTTACGCGCTTCGGAGGAAGTAAAGCCGACAACCAAACTCAGCCCGGGAGTATGGCATGGCAACGATCAATTGCGATATGGGTGAGGCCTTCGGCCTCTACCGGATGGGCGACGACGAAGCGTTGATGCCGCTGATTTCCGCGGCCAATGTTGCCTGCGGCTTTCACGCCTCCGACTTCAACCACATGCGCAAGACTGTGCGCCTGGCCAGGCGCTACGGCGTCAAGGTAGGCGCCCATCCTTCGCTGCCCGATCTGCAAGGGTTCGGTCGTCGCGAAATGAAGATGCCGCGCGAGGAGCTCGCCAACTGCATCATCTACCAGGTGGGCGCGCTCAAGGGCTTTCTTGAAGCCGAAGGCATGACGCTCAACCACATCAAGCCGCATGGCTCGCTCTATGGCATGGCGGCGCGGGATGAAACGATAGCTCACGCGGTCTGCGATGCGGCCGATGTCTTCAAAACGCCTATCATGGGCATGATCGGCACCTGCCACGAGACTGTCTACGTTGCACGCAGCCACGGCCTGATCGCTGAATTCTATGCCGACCTCGACTATGAGGACGACGGCCGCCTGATCATCTCTCGCGAACATCACGCGGTCGATCCGGTTCGCGCCGCGGCGCGCTGCCGGCGTGCCATCGCCGAAGGCAAGGCTGAGAGCGTTAACGGCAAGGACGTTGCCGTGCGCGCCGATTCCATCTGCATCCATTCGGATACGCCGAACGCGGTCGATGTCGCCCGCGCAGTGGGTAAGGCGTTATTGGCAGGCCGCTCCTAATCAACCGCCTGACGCATGCGCTCGACGATCTCATCAGCCACATGGACATCGATCAGTTCGCGCTCGCAACCTGACCGAGGATCACAGCGACGGCGTGGCGGCGTTTCCGGAGCGACGCAAAGCCGCGTTTCAGGGGACGGTGACCGGGGTAGGGCGGATCTCTGTCTAGGTCTAGGGTAACTTTCGGATCGCAACAGGGCCGCCGTGCTCCCAACCCCACAGTTCTAGCATGGCTTCCTCTGCTTCAAACTCAATGCGGTTCACGATCAGTTCGTCGATGCCATTACCGTCGAGGTCACCGACTGCGAGAATGTGGTAATAGGGAGAAGTCCCAATATCTTCGTCCCACTTGGCGGCAAGGTGAAATGGTTTCAAAACTCCATTCTTCTTGGTGAACAGGCCCCAACTGGAATATCCCCTTGGGTTGCTATCGTTCCTTTTGATGGTCCATTCGTTCTTGTCGTTTTTGGTCGCAATCCAGTCATTGGCCACCCGCCAATTTATTGACCAGACATGCTCTCTTTCTCCGGGCGTACGCAAAGCGACATCGAACTCCTGTACCAGCGCAACGGAGAAGTTATTATCTACGTCCAATTGCGGATCATCGATGTGCTCTGCGACGAGGAAGCGAGTAATCTCACGGCCGCGAAGTAGCTGGATGATTTCCTTAGTGACAACTTTGTCATGGGGATCGGTTCGTGGATCGTGCGGAGGTACATAGCGGGTTCTTCCCTTTACGGGAACCAATTTTGGTGACTCAGAAGAACTGCTTACGAGACGCGCCGTCCCATCTCGGCCTCTCATATTTACAGCGAAATCTCCCTTTTCTGCTGCATCGACCGGTTTGCCCGGTTCAAAGTTTATCTGCCAACGTTGGAGACTTGCAGCCAAGGCCGGAGATGGCTCGCTAACCCACGGGCGCGGCGACATGCCTGCCTCTTTATTTTGTGCGTCGGCAGGATCAATTAAAAAGCCCATTAGTGTGACAAAGCCTATGACGAGCCAAGCTAGGTCAACAGACGCACTACGTTCTTCGTTCATCGACGGTCTCATGCAGTATCTTTTAGGATGGCATAAAGGCAGCGCTTCATGAGCGTCAAGATGACACTGCTATTGGCGCTGTTGAGGCCGCCGCGATGTCTGCTGTACGCGGCTCTTGAGGGGTAGCCGGACAGGGCTAAACGCGGGTTGAGAAGATATGCCGTCCGGCCTGTCGCATTTCGGCGTGCGGCCTTCGTGGATAGCGTTTCGTGTTCGAACGTCATCTGCCGTTCAGCGACATAGGCCAGAACTTCGCCCAGCCGCTTGTTCTCGACGATCGCAGCTTGATCGACCTTTTGTAGCTTGTCGAAAGTCCGATAGGGCAGTTCGCGCCCTTCGTATTGGATCGAAAGCCGCCCGTCAGGATAGTCGAGCACGGTGACGCGCTTGCGGGCGAGGGGGCGGTGTTTATCCGCCAGATAAGGGCGGTTGGCCGAAACGAGCATTGAATGTCTCGATAAACGAGGGGAGGAAGGCGTTGGCCCCGCCTTCGTGTCGCGCTAGCCTCGGCGAGCCGCATGGCGAACGCTGTGAATCACAACCTCGGTAGCGGTCGGCTGATAAAAGATCACGTAAGGGTAGGGATTGACGACGATACGGCGAAGCCCCGCGGCGTTCGTCACCTGTCCGCTGTGGGGATGGTCTGCGAGACGATCAATCGCAGTCTGCAAGCGGCTCTTGACGTTCTCAGCGCCGCGCGGTGACCGTTCCTCGATATAGTCGAGGATCGCGTTCATTTGGCGGAAGGCGCGGCGTGGGTAGCGGACTTTCACCGGCCATGCTTTGCCCACATGGCGCGAACTTCTTCGTCCGTCGCGAACTCGCCACGTTTCGCCTCGGCGAACGAAGCTTCTATGTCGGCTAGCTCGGCCGGTGTAAGTTCGTAAGGCGGCTGCTCGATGCCCGCGAACTGCAAGAGCATACGGGCAACCTCGTCCTGCACCTCGTCGGGCAGGGTGGACACGGTTTCAACGGCCTGTTCAAGCAAGCGAGTCATATCGCCACCATAGCGTAGCCACCATAGCGTAATTGTGCGGCAATCGCGAGGCGTAGTTGCCTTGGAAGGCCGCGCGCAAATCGGCTGCGAATTGCTCGCGCGCCTGTCCTGCGACGGAAAATACTGAAAGCGATGTTCCTCGGCTGATGTAATAGGCGACGGCGGCCGATCCACGTCCTGCGCGTCTTCCGGTAATGTTGCGACTACATCACAGATTCGCATAAGGTATATTATGGAATATTTTATCCCATAGGAATATCAGGCACTTGTGCTTAATCCCTCAGGTTCTAGCGGATTTGGAAGTTGATCGTGGTGCGGCGGATGTCGCCCAGCCGTCCGCCCAACGCAGTCGAAAGCCGAACTAAAAGGCGTGCGAACCGGCGCTTGGTATTTCCCCTGAAAGCAGGCAAAAAGCCAATCACGGTGCTTCCGCCAAGGAAGCCGAACAAAAACGATTTGGGAGACGACGAGATGGGCTTTTCACGACGTTCGCTATTGAAGACCACCGCCGGCTCAGTCGTCTTGGGCGGCTGCTTGGGCGGCTTGGGTGCGCCGTTCATTGCACGAGCCCAACAGGCCGAGTTCTCCTACAAGTTTGCCAATAACCTGCCGGATACGCATCCGCTCAACATCCATGCCCGGGATATGGCGGCCGCGATCAAGGCCGAGACCAATGGCCGGTTCGATTTGCAAATTTTCCCAAACAACCAGCTCGGCGCGGATACGGACGTCCTGAGCCAGCTTCGTTCCGGTGGCGTCGAGTTCTTCACGATGTCTGGCCTGATCCTGGCGATCCTGGTTCCGGCGGCGTCCATCAACGGGATGGGTTTTGCTTTCCCGGATTATCCGACCGTATGGAAGGCCATGGACGGCGAACTCGGCGGCTATGTGCGCAAGGAGATCGCCAAGGCCAATATCGTCGCGTTCGAGAAGATCTGGGACAACGGTTTTCGCCAGACAACGTCTTCGACCAGGCCGATCACGGGCCCAGCCGACTACAAGGGATTCAAGATCCGCGTGCCGGTGTCGCCGCTGTGGACCTCGATGTTCAAGGCGTTCGATGCGGCGCCCGCCTCGATCAATTTCAACGAGGTCTATTCGGCGCTTCAGACCAAGATCGTCGAGGGCCAGGAAAATCCGCTGGCGTTGATTGCGACCGCCAAGCTCAATGAGGTCCAGAGATACTGCTCGCTGACCAACCATATGTGGGATGGCTATTGGTTCCTGGCCAACCGCCGAGCCCTGGAAGCCTTGCCGCCGGACGTGCGTACGATTGTCGAGAAGAACGTCAATGAGGCGGCGCTGAAGGCGCGAACCGACACGGAAAAGCTTAACGCGACCGTTCGCGAGGAACTCGCGGCCAAGGGTCTGACCTTCAACCAGCCTGATCTGGCGCCGTTCCGCGACAAGCTGCAGGCCGCCGGTTTCTATTCCGAATGGAAGGGAAAATACGGCGAAGAAGCGTGGTCGATCCTGGAGAAATCCGTCGGCAAATTGTCTTAAGTCGCCGGCGACCGAAGGCTGATAAATGACGGGTGCGGAAGCGACGCAAGCCACAGCCGGCGAGGTGGTGTCCCCTCGCCCGCGTTCGCTTGGGGCCCGGCTTGAAAATGCCGTCGGGAGGTTGGTCGAAATTCCGGCTGCCTCGCTCGTCGTCGCCGAGATCGTCACGCTGTTTGCGGGCATCGTGGCGCGTTACGTCGTGCAGCAGCCGTTGATCTGGTCCGACGAGCTGGCCTCGATCCTGTTCCTGTGGCTGGCGATGCTGGGCTCGGTGGTGGCGTTTCGCCGTTCCGAACACATGCGTATGACGGCCGTTGTCGCCGGCGTCAGGCCCTCGATGCGCGCGTTCCTTGACGTCGTCGAGACCTGTGCGGCGCTGGCGTTTCTGTTGCTGATCGTGGCGCCAAGCTATCAGTATGCCTACGAGGAAAGTTTCATCACGACGCCCGCGCTGCAAATCTCCAACAGCTGGCGCGCTGCTGCGTTACCGGTCGGCATCTGCCTGATGGGATTGTTTGCGGTGCTCCGGCTGGTGCGGGTCGGCAATGCCGGGCTCGTTATACGCGCGGCGCTCTCGGTGGCTTTGCTGGTTGCGCTTTTCTGGCTGGCGTCTCCGTGGCTGCGGCCGCTCGGCAATCTCAATCTGGTGATTTTCTTTGTCGGCGTGGTTGGGTTCTGCGTGTTCGCCGGCGTGCCGATCGCGTTCGCGTTTGGTCTTGCGATTTTCGGATACCTCGCGCTGACGACGCGGACGCCGCTGATGGTGCTGGTCGGGCGGATGGACGAGGGCATGAGCCACCTGATCCTGCTCGCAGTGCCCCTGTTCATTTTCCTTGGGCTTTTGATCGAAATGGCCGGCATGGCGCGGGCCATGGTGGCGTTTCTGGCCAGCCTGCTCGGCCATGTGCGCGGCGGCCTGCATTATGTGCTGGTCGGCGCGATGTATCTCGTTTCAGGCATCTCCGGCTCCAAGGCCGCGGATATGGCGGCGGTGGCGCCGGTATTGTTTCCGGAGATGAAGCAGCGTGGCGCGAAGGCAGGCGATCTCGTCGCCCTGCTCGCGGCGACCGGGGCGCAGACCGAAACCATTCCGCCGAGCCTCGTGCTGATCACCATCGGCTCGGTGACCGGTGTTTCGATTTCGGCGCTGTTTACCGGCGGCCTTTTGCCCGGCGTGGTGCTCGCGATCACGCTGTCGGCGCTGGTGTGGTGGCGCTATCGCGGCGAGGACTTGAGTCATGTCAAGCGGGCGAGCGGCAGTGAAATTATCAGGACGTTCGTCGTCGCCCTGCCCGCACTCGCGCTCCCGTTTGTTATCCGCTACTCGGTCGTCCAGGGCATTGCGACCGCCACGGAAGTTTCCACCATCGGCATCGTCTACGGCTTTGTGGTCGGTCTCTTGATCTACCGCCAATTCAACTGGCGGCGATTGATACCGATGCTGATCGAGACCGCCTGCCTCTCCGGCGCGATCCTCCTGATCATCGGCACCGCGACCGGCATGGCCTGGGGGCTAACCCAATCCGGGTTTTCGCGCGCGCTGGCCACCGCGATGACCGGCCTGCCCGGCGGTTCCGCGAGCTTTATCGCCGTCTCGATCGCGGCGTTCATTGTGCTCGGCAGCGTGCTCGAAGGCATTCCGGCGATTGTGCTGTTCGGCCCGCTGCTGTTCCCGATCGCGCGCGCCGTCGGCGTGCATGAGGTTCAATATGCGATGATCATCATTCTCGCGATGGGCATCGGGCTGTTCGCGCCGCCTTTTGGGGTCGGCTACTATGCCGCCTGCGCCATCGGTCGCGTCGATCCCGCCGAGGGCATCCGCCCGATCTGGGGTTATTTGCTGGCGCTGATGGCAGGCCTGATAATCGTTGCTATCTTTCCATGGATATCGATCGGCTTTCTTTAACTAGTGGAGTGGATTTGACATTCGCTCCCCACCCGGCCGCGCGTTCGTCAGGCGAATGTCAAATCCAAAACTCCACTAGAAACCGATATTTGCTAGTGGTCCTTTGATTCTAACATTCGCTAA
>Ga0116129_1000415_pt1 | contig 28296 bp, 26 predicted proteins | sample June2015DPH_17_2_FD_89732 | JGI IMG/M metagenome (GOLD analysis project Ga0116129, IMG submission 89732) | Peatland microbial communities from SPRUCE experiment site at the Marcell Experimental Forest, Minnesota, USA - June2015DPH_17_10 | ecosystem: Environmental > Terrestrial > Soil > Wetlands...
AGGCGTGGCATTCGCGCGCGTGCTGGTGCATCGGCCACCCTGGCTGCTGATCGATGAGGTCTTGGACTCGTTGGACGCGGACGGCCTGCAGCGCGTGACCGAGATCTTCGCCAAGGACCTGCAGAAAACCGCCATCATTCACATCGGCCGCGCCCGGACGCAGGACGGCCTGTTCTCTCGGGTGCTGCACTTGGTGAAGGATACCACCGTCGGAGCACTCCCCAAGTTCGCCAAACCCGCGAAGGCGCTGGCGCCCGTGCAGGCGCCGGCCTGATCGCGCAAGGCTCCTATCGCTTGAATGCCAGCACCGTGAGCAGTGCCGTCACGAAAGAAATCAAAACCGTGATGCTCAAGCCGAGAATGCCTTCCTTGTGTTCCTTGTACCAAAGATCCAGGCGCCCGCGGCGTGAATGCAGACGTATGGCCCGATCGGCGCCGGCGAACGTCACCGCCACGATATTCGTGGCGTCACGCTGCTTGACATATTTGATCAGGCGGCGATATTGCAGATAGCGCAGCGGCAGCTCGAGTTTTGCCGCGATCAGCTTGGCCCGGATCTCGGGCGGAAACTGCTGCACATCCAGGCTTTGCAGCTGACCATCGCGTTCCCAGGTTTCGCCCTCCGGCAAAGGATGCATCGCGAGCCACAGTATCTGCTCGCCCGTGACCTGCAAATCCTGGTCGATCGCTTCACGGTGGTAGTACAGCCCGTGCAGGATCCGGTCTTCATCGGCCCGGTTCAATTCGATTTCGCCAAGTAAGCCTTCGATTCATCGCCCACGACGGCAATCAAGTTGCCGATCGTGAGATTGGCGTCGATCAGATGCAGGCCCCACTCCTCGGCAACCTTTCCGCGCACGACGACATCGCCCGATATGTCATCGGTGCGGGCACCGCCCGGCGTCGGATGCAAGGTGACGGCCAGATAGGAGCCGTGCTCGTCGAGCACGCAGGCCGCACTCAACAGGCCGGGAACTTTCACGAACGGCGTGTCGACCGGCTTCGGCGGCGTGGTCCAGTCGAACGGACCGGGCACCACATCCGCGCCACCGGAGATGCGCGCCGCCGACAGGTAGGCATCGAGTGCTGCCGAACCGCCGCTCAAAGCGGCGGGATTGGCGCAAACCGCGTGCATGCCCTCCTGCGCTTTGCCGAATCGCGAATTGGCCGGCGGCGGGACATCGGCGCGGAAACTCGCGAACGCGATGACGCAGCCAATCTGCTTGTTGGAATGGCATACCGGAATGCTCTTGAAGGCACCGCCGACATCGGCGCCGTTCGGCACCGGCAGGCTTGTGCCCATCAGTATGGCGGAAATCATCCGGGTCTGAATCGGCTTGCCGTCGACCTCGTTCTTGATCAGCTGCGTCAGCACATTGGAGCCTTGACTGTGTCCGATCAAGACGAAGCCTCGGCCGTGATTGTCGTGCTGCAGATAGTAGTTCCACGCCGCCACCACATCGTCGTAGGCCAATTTCCGGTCCACCTCGCCCACGGACTTTCCCGCAATCGTGGCCAGCAGGGCCGTCAGGGTCACCTGCCGATACATCGGCGCGAATTGCCGGCACCTGGCGCCGAAGCGCGCGAACTGGGATTTGACGACGTTTCTTTCCGCGGCCGTGATCGTCAGATCCGAATTGGCGGCCATCTGCGTCGACACCGTGGGATACACATAGAAGCAATCGATCGGCGGATTTCTGGCCGCGTGATACGTCTCGTGCACCATCTTGCCATCGACGGCAATGATGGTGGCGTCCTGGTCGATCGTGCAAGCATCTTGCCTGCCGGGACGGCACAGCCAGACGTCGGGATTGGCATATGCATCGCCGTCCACAGCCGCATTCGCAGCTGCCGCGAAGCCGCAGAGGGCGGCAGCGGCGATCAAGATTCTCCTGAGCATGCATCTACCCCGATGAGCCGCTGTCTTGACATCACAGTATACCCGCGGCGCTCCCTGGATCCAGCGCCAAGCTCTGCTCCGCACCGCGGATTGCAAATCGTTTCGGTACTATGCAGGGAATGCGAACACCCTCATTCTCCTTTATGTCGATCGCGTTGCTGACGATCGCGTTGCCGGCAATGGCGGCGCCGAGCGGCGAGCTTAGAGCCGCACCTCATGTTTCGCATGCGCCGTTCGGCGTTGCCGCGCGCACGGCGCCGCGCGCCTATCTGAACATGCCGCCGCTCGCGACCGGCCGCATGCCGCCGTTGCTATCGCAAACCGGCGCGTTCATCGACGCAGCCCGGCTGCAGCCCGGCAAGGGACTCATTCCATACGATCTCATCGTCTCCTTCTGGTCCGACGGCGCGCACAAATCGCGCTGGGCCGCGGTACCGCGCGGCGCCATAGAATTTTCATCCACGGGCGAGTGGAAGTTCCCGAACGGCACGGTGTTCGTGAAAACCTTTCTTTTGCCGACCGATGCCGCGCAGCCGCAGCTGGAGCGCCGCCTGGAGACTCGGTTGTTGGTCCGCGACAGCCTCGGCGGGGTTTACGGCGTCGTTTACAAGTGGCGCGCAGATGGCAGCGACGCGGATCTGCTGCCGGGCAGCTTGCGCGAAGACGTTCCGATTCGCTCCGCCGACGGCACGGTGCACGAGCAGACCTGGTATTACCCGAGCCGCCAGGACTGCCTGACCTGCCATACGGCGCGCGCCGGCAGCGTGTTAGGGGTGAAGGCCCGCCAGTTGAATCACGACTTCACCTATCCCTCCGGGGTCTCGGACAATGAGTTGCGGACGTGGAATCATCTGGGCTTGTTTTCTCCCGCGCTCGCGCAACGGCAACTGGCCGCGCTGCCCGCATTGGCCGCTGCCGACGACGCGTCGCGCAGCCTGGAAGATCGGGCGCGCTCCTATCTGGATGCAAATTGCTCGCAGTGCCATCGGCCGGGGGGCACGGTCGCCAATTTCGATGCGCGTTACGACACCCCGCTCGCGGACCAGGCGCTCATCGACGGTCCGGTATTGATCGATCAAGGAGTCGACCGGCCCCGGGTAATTTCACCCCACGACATCTGGCGTTCGATAGCCTTCATGCGGGTGAATTCAGTTGGCGATATCCAGATGCCGCCTCTGGCGCGCGAAACCATCGACACCGCGGGGGTCAATCTGCTGAGGGAGTGGATCGACAGCATGCCGGGCCGCCCGGTGCTGGCGCCGCCGCTCATCTCGCCGAACGGCGGCTCGTTCGATGAGCCCGTGGAAGTCTCCCTGAGTTCGGATGAGCCCGGAGCCGAGATTCGCTACACACTGGACGGCAGCGTGCCCGGCACTTCCGATCCGCGCTACCAGGGTCCGATCAAGATCACCGCTCCCACGGTGCTGCGAGTCCGCGCCTACAAAGAGGGTTTTACTCGCAGCATCGCCAACCAGGAAGTGTTCATCGTCGGCAAGTAATCAGAGCGCGCCGGCAATCAGTGGGCGCCGGCGACGATGGCAATACCCCAGGGGCTCGCGCCGGCTTTGACGCGCATCACTTCCTTGCCGGCGGCGAGGTCGACCACCGACACGTCGTTGGACGGACCGTTGGCCGAAAACAAATATTTGCCGTCCGGCGATAGAGCTATGCCCCATGGCCGCGTTCCTACTTTCAACGAGGCCAGCAACTGATAACTGTGGGTGTCGATCACTGCGATGGTGCCGGCGCGGCCATTGCTCAAATACAGTCTCTGGTCGTCTGCGGATACCGTGGCGTGCATTGGACGCGATCCCGCCGGCAGCGTGATGGTCTTGGTGACCTCAACCTTGACCGCGTCGATGATGTTGAACTCGCCCGCCGATTCCGAGGGAATGAATCCGGTCGCGCCGTTCGACAGGAACGCGACGCTGCGCGGCCGCCCGTTGACCTTGAAATGACCCGCCACCTTGTAAGTGTCGGTATCGATCACGTAGATGTCGCCGCCGGCTTCGCACGTCACGTAGAATCGTTTGCCGTCCGGCGTCGTGGTCACCCCTTCCGGCTCCTGGCCGACCGGAATGATGTGAGCGACCTTCGCGGTCCTGATATCGATGACACTCGCCGTCTTCACGTCTTCGTTCGAAATGTAGATGCTCTTGCCGTCGCGGCTCAGTGCGAATTCCTCTGGATCCGATCCTGCCTGGAGCTTGCCGGTCGATTTACCCGCCGCGACGTCCACCACTGCGATGCCGTCCGCGGACTTGTCTGCGCCCGAATCATCATCGTCATCGCCTTTCTTTTTTTCGAATATGGGATTGCCATGCGCATCGATCTGCGGCGGCGCCTCGAGCGGCGTGCCGCTGACCGCCACATAAACGGTCTTGTTGTCCGGACTCACATGGACGCCACGCGGCCGCTTGCCCACGGGAATGGTGGCAATTACGCTGAAATCACCGCCGTCGATGACCGTCAGATCTCCCGATCGTTCATTGCTGACGTACACCCGGTAAGGAGCGGCCGGCGCTGCGGCCATCAACAACGACGCAGCCAGGCCATAGAGCCAAGCATGGATTGTGTTCGACGACATCGATACCCCCGCCTCGTTATTTTGCCGGCGCCGCGTTGATGAAAGTTACCATGCGCCGTCGGGCGTTGATACCGCGGCGGCTGCGATGGTTTGCAGTAACGATGTTAACCGAATTGGTCGTCCGCGTTACAAGCCGGCGTTCTTCGCGATGCTGCGGCCGATCCCGGACCAGTCGATGTCCTCGCCCTCCACGGCTATCGTCTGCAAGAGGTGATCTCGCAAGACGCTGAGCAGCGGCATCGGCACGCGCAGTGTATCGGCGGCTTGCGCGGCGAGGCGCATGTCCTTCAGGCCGAGCGGCGCGGTGAACCCCGCCGGCGTGAAGTTTTGCTCCGCCAGCATGGCGCCGTAATTTCGATACAGCGGAATGTCGAACAAGCTTCCCGTCAGCACCTCGAGCAGCCGTGCACGTTGCACGCCGCCCTTCTCCGCCAGCGTCATTGCCTCGCCCATGGCTTCCACCGCCGCCAGGATCATGAAATTGCCGCACAGCTTGACGAGATTCGCCGCTGAAGGCACATGGCCGAGCTTGAATACGCGCTGGCTCACGGCGGAAAATATAGGTGCCGCCGTTTGCAGGTCCGCATCTTCTCCCGCGGCGACGATGAAGAGCTTGGCCGCGGCCGCGGCTTCCGGCCTACCGAATACCGGCGCACTGACGAAACGCTGCGCGCGAGCCAAATGATCCTGTTGCAAGCGATCGGCCGTCGCCACCGCAATGGTGCTCATGCAGATGTGCAAAGCATGCGCGTTCAAGGAGGCGATCAGCCCGTCCTCGCCCAGCGCCACCGAGTTCAGCGCTGCATCGTCGCCGAGCATGGTGATCACCGCGTCGCGACCCGCCGCTGCCTGCCGCGGTGTTGCAGCCAGCGTAGCGCCGAGTCCGACCAGCGGTTGCGCCCTCGCCGCGGATCGATTCCAAACCACAACCTCATGTCCTGCCTTGACCAGATTCGACGCAATGGCCGCGCCCATTTTTCCCGTACCCAAAAAGCCGATCTTCATGATTCGCACCTCGTTAGCTCGATCATTGCATCCGACCGCGTTTCAGCGCCTCGAGTTCGTCCAGCGTTCTCGGCCAATCGGCCCGAAGCAGCCGCGACAGCGCGCGATCCGCGAGCACCCTGCCGCCGGTCTGGCAATTGGCGCAATAATTGGTCTCGCTGTCGGCATAACGTATGCGCCGTATCGGCGCACCGCAACGCGGACACGATTGTTCAAAGCGTCCGTGCACCGCCATGTCTTTGCGAAACGCCGTCACCTTCTCCGGGAAGGCGGTTCTGGACTCCGCCACCAATTTGTCGATCCAGAGCTGCAACGTGGCGCGGGTCGCCGTGTACAGCCTCTGCCACTCCTCCGGTTTCAGCTTGTGCGTGAGCGCAATCGGGGAAAGCTGCGCTGCGTGCAAAACCTCATCCGAATAGGCGTTGCCGATGCCGCTCACGATTCGAGGATCCGTCAGCGCCCTTTTCAGGGTGCGGTTCTGCGCCGTGAGCGCCGTGCGAAAACCCTGAAGATCGGTTGCGAAAACATCGATGCCGCCAGGATCGATATCGCGCAGCGCAGCGGCGCCGCGCAGCACGTGCAAGGCTGCACGGCGCTTCGTGCCCGCCTCGGTGAGCACCAAAGAGCCGTGCGGAAAATCGAAGGAGCCTAGATTGTTGCGTCCCACGAGCTTGGCACCCGCCGTGCGCCAATGCAGCCGTCCGGCAATCATCAGGTGCATGACCAGCCACACGTCGTTATCCAAACCGATGGCCACACGCTTGCCGATGCGCTGCAGGCCGCGAACGCTGCGCCCCTCCGCGGCGGACAGCGGCGGGTCGGCGGTGCGCAGCAGGAACGCGCTGGCGAGACGCACCTTGAGCAGCGGTTGCCCGACGATGCGCTCCTCGAGGGCGCTGATATAGGCGGAAATGTCGGGTAGTTCGGGCATCGCGCGGCAACCAGCTGGCGTCGGCCTGCCAGCCCGTCAGGGCAGGTAATTCATCCGCGCTTCGATCGCCTTGAAGCGCGATTCACTGCGCAGCGGATCGAAATGCCAATCCGCCTTGAGCAGCGATAGATCGGGATCGCTGAGCTGCTCCGCCTTGTCGAGCCAAGCCCAAGCCTTGGAGCGGTCGCCCCACTGCGCGTAAATCCGCGCATAGCGATACGCCGCACTGTCTCCGTCTTGCGCTTTGAATTCGGCGAGTTGACGCTCGGCGTCGGCCTGGCGGCCGAGGGCGTGGTAGGCCTGCGCCAGGCAGTCGTGGCGGCCGTCCGCGTCCAGCGGCGTTTCGGCAGCTTCGCATTGGCGGCGCGCCGCTTCGAACTGCCCCAACGCCAAAAGATTGTCGGCGAGGTAGAACGCGACGAAATGCGATTCAGGCTGCAGGGCACGCGCCTGTTGAAAGACTTCGTTAGCCTCGCCGAAGCGGCGCGCGCCGACCAGGATGACCCCCAATCCTTTGTACGTGTCGACGTTTTGCGGATCCAGCTCGACGGCCTTGCGCGCCGCCGTCACCGCAGCGTCGTAGTGTCCCGCCAGCGACGTGAACAGTCCGTACATCAACTGTACCCACGCGCTGCCGGGCGCAAGCGCCAGCGCCAGATCGTACTCGCGGCCTGCTTCAGCACGATCCTGTACCCCGATGTCATGGGCGAGCGCCAGAGCGAGGTGCGCTTCCCCGAGCCGCGGCGCGAGTTCCACGGCCTGCTCGGCAGCCGAGCGCGCCTGCGCCCGCAGCGCCGCACGCTCGTTCGGATTGGTGCCAATCATACAGACCTTGACCAGCGCGGCCGCACGCCGGGTAAAGGCCATGGCATAGCCCGGATCCAGCGCCGCCGCGGTGCCGAACTCCTCCGCCGCGGCACGGTAGCCCGCCTCGCCGGTGTTCGGACGGTAGAAGAGCTGCATACCGCGCAGGTAGGCATCGTAAGCTGCTGCGTTGCTGGTGTCGGCGTGCGCCAGCTTGCTAGCTTCTTCGCCGATCAATTGCACCTGCAATCCCTTGGCCACGGCATTAGCGACCTCGGTCTGCACTTTCAGCATGTCGGAGAACCCACGATCATAGGTCTGCGACCAGATCTGGAAGCCGGTGGACGCATTGATCAGCTGCGCGGTGATGCGCACCGAGTCGCCGTCGCGGCGCACGCTGCCCTCGACGAGCGCCCCGACATTCAAGCTTCGTGCGATCGTCGCCGCGTCGATGGCCTTGCCCTTGAACGAAAACGAGGAGGTGCGCGCGGCGACCTGCAGTTCGCTCAGCTTCGACAACTGGTTGAGCAACTCGTCGCTGATGCCGTCGCCGAGGTAGTCCTGCCTGGCATCGCCGCTCAAGTTGACGAACGGCAGAACCGCGATCGAGCGGGCGGGCGGCACGAAAGGCGCGCGCCGCGGCACCCGCAGGCTGGTGGTGCCGAAGATCAACAAGCCCATTGTCAGCGCCGACAATGCGACGATCAACAGCGCGCTGCGGCGGCGCCATACCAGCTTTCGGGCCCGATACCAGAACGAGTGCGGACGCGCACGCACCGCTTCGCCGCGCATGAAACGACGTAGGTCCTCCGCGAGCGCGTTCACGTCGGGATACCGATTGCGTGGTTCTTGCTTCAAGGTCTTGAGGACGATGAAATCAAGATCGCCGCGTATCATGCGGAAGCCGCCCGCCGGCTCCGTCATGCTCGCTACCTTGCTGGGCGGACAGAATTCCGGGGACAGCAAGGCTCCGGCCGGTTTGAATGCTGTTGCCGCCTGGAGCAGGAACGGGCGCCTGCCGCACAGCAGCTCGTAGAGTATTACCCCCAACGAATAAATGTCGGAGGTCGGGCCAAGCGGCTCGCCGTTGACTTGTTCCGGCGATGCGTAATTCGGCGTGAGAACCGTCACGCCCTGGCGCGTGAGATTCGAATCTTCCGGGTCGGCGCCCACCAAGAGTTTGGCCACGCCGAAATCGAGAAGCGCGACGGTTCCGTCCTTCTGCACCAAGATGTTCGAAGGCTTCAGATCGCGATGTATCACGTTCTGGCCGTGTGCATAATGCACGGCGGCCAGCACCTGTAGAAACAGCTGCAGGCGCTCTTGCAGGCGCAGTTTGCGCGTCCCGCAGTATTCTATGAATGGCTCTCCGACCACGAACTGCATGGCCAGATAGGGCCTGCCGTCGGGACCGATGCCGGCATCGTACAGATGAGCGATATTCGGGTGGCTCAGCCTGGCGAGAATCTCGCGTTCTCGTGCGAAACGCGGCAGCAATTGCACGCCGCCCAACTCGGTGTGCGGCAATTTCAGGGCGATCGAGCGCTTCAGAAGGCCATCGCTGCGATGTGCCAGCCATACCGTACCCATTCCGCCGCGGCCGATCAGTTGGTCGATGATGTAAGGACCGACGCACGATCCGACTTCCGGCGCGCAGGATCCGGCTCCCGGCGCGGCGCCGGACGCCGCCACCCATTCCTTGCGGCCGCTGGCGTTGAGCACATGGCCCACGCGCGCGGCCAAGCTAGGATCTCGATCGGCCAGGGCAGCGAGCCACGGGCCCCGTTCGGACTCCGAAAGTCCCAAGGCACGATCGAGGCATTCGCTGAATGCGCCCCATTCCGCTTCGACGGCACTGGTCATCCCACCCTCCGTTGGCCGTATTTTGCTCCCAACTGCATGCTCGGCATACAGCAGCTTTGCGGCGGCCGCAACGCGCTGCAATATCGAGCCGCGCGGCGGCGCGCAAACTCCCATTATTCGAGCATAATGCGCGGTTGCGGCGCAAAACAGCCCCCATAAGGACCTTACCCATAATGTCAAGCAAGCTTCCCGAGAGCGAGTCTCGCCCCTGGATGGATATTCGACTCGTCTCGGTTCTCGCCGCGACGTGCGCGGCACTTTTGTTCGCGCGGACGCCGGCACTGGCAGGCGGTCCCACGGCGGCGGGAGACATACCCGCGCAGTTCCATGTCCCGACCGACCGGGACGACTATCTGAAGCGTGACGTCATGATTCCGATGCGCGACGGCGCCAAGCTGCACACGGTCATTGTCATACCCAAGGGCGCGATGCATGCACCCATGATCCTGGACCGCACGCCGTACAGCGCCAGCAAATTCACAAGTCGTACGGACAGCCCGCGGCGCGCGATGATAGTGGGCGAAAGTTACGGCGAACTTGCCGATGCCGGCTACATCATCGTAGCGCAGGACGTGCGCGGCAAATACAAGTCCGAGGGCGACTACGTCATGAACCGCCCGCTGGTCGGGGACTTGAATCCCACGACGGTGGATCATTCCACCGACGCGTGGGACACGATCGACTGGCTGGTGAAAAACGTGCCGGAGAGCAACGGCAAAGTCGGCACCATGGGCACCAGCTACGACGGATTCACCGTGCTCATGAGCCTGGTGAACCCACACCCGGCCCTAAAGGCGGCTGCAGCGTTCAATCCGATGGTCGATACCTGGGTCGGCGACGATTGGTTCCACAACGGCGCCCTGCGCCAGACGTATGCGGATTACGTTTTCCAGCAGACCGCGAGCAAATCCTCCGAAGAGAATTGGACGCCGCCTCGCTACGATGCCTACGAGACGTGGCTGTCCGCCGGATCGGCCGGAGCACTGGCGAAGTCGTTCGGCATGGATCAGTTGCCTTTTTGGCAGCGGCTCATCGCCCACCCTGCTTATGATCATTACTGGAGTGCACAAGCAGTGGACAAGATCTTGGCCGCTCGTCCGCTCACCGTGCCAACCCTGTACATACATAGTCAGTGGGACCAAGAAGACATCTATGGTGCCACCGCGGCTTTCGCCGCCACCTACGGTCAGTCTGGCGTCGGCCGCGAGAACTCGCACCTCGTCATCGGCCCTTGGCGACATGGGGGCGGTAATGTCGATGGCTCCAGCCTCGGCGCGATCAAATTCGATGGCGACACCGGCCGCTGGTTCCGGCGCACCGTCTTGATCCCGTTCTTCGATGCTCATCTTAAGGATGCCGCGCCGAAAGCGGACATCGCCACCGTGACCGCCTTCGAGACCGGTGTAAATGTCTGGCGTCGCTACGATCAGTGGCCGCAGTCCTGCGCGTCCGGCTGCCCTTTCAAATCGAAACCCTTATATCTGTCCGCCGGCGCGAAACTGTCGTTCGACAGGCCGGCGGCAGCACCCGCTCACACTGCCTCCGGCACGGCGTCGGCTGGCCCCGCATTCGACGAATATGTCTCGGATCCAGCCAAGCCCGTCACCTATCGTCTGCGGCCCATTCGTCCCACGTATGCGGATGATTCGAGCTGGCGCCGCTGGTTGGTCGATGACCAGCGCTTCGCCGCCGACCGCCCGGACGTGCTCGTTTACACCACCGAAGTACTGACGACCCCGGTGCGTATCGCCGGCCAGACGGTGGCGCATCTGTTCGCGTCGACCAGCGGCACCGACAGCGACTGGGTGGTCAAGTTGATCGACGTTTATCCTGACGAGGTTCCCGGCAGCCCGGAAATGGGCAGTTACGAGTTGCCGATCGCAATGGACATTCTGCGCGGCCGCTACCGCGACGATCCAGCCAAGCCTGCGGCGGTTCCCTCAGGCAAGATCGTGCGCTACACGCTCAAGCTGCCGCATGCCGACCACGTGTTCCTGCCGGGACACCGCATCATGGTGCAGGTGCAGTCCAGCTGGTTCCCGCTCTATGACCGCAACCCGCAGACCTTCGTGCCCAACATTTTCCTCGCACAGCCGGCGGACTTCGTCAAGGCAACCCAGCGGATATTTCACACGCCCGACGCCGCGAGCTACGTCGATCTGCCAGTGGCGCCTTGAAATGCGGCCTAAACAGCCCGGAGCCTAGGCCTGAACCTCGGCAAGCGCCTTTATCAGGGCGGTGTTCATGAACGTGATGCGCTCTTCGCTGCCGCGCGACAATCCCGTCAAGGTGCTGAATCTTGCCTGAGCGAACTTGGCGGTATCATCCTCGCCCCACGCATCCCGCCAGGCGATGATGACGTCGCGCACCAACTGCCAGTTCCCCTGTTGCTTGCGCCTGACCAAATCGTCGGTCAATTCCACGACGCGGGTCAGGCATAGCCACAACAATTTACCCATATTCATTCGTGTGGGTCTGGAAGCGACCACTTCGGGAGCGGGTTCGCCCCAGGCGCCATAGCTGAAGCGCCAATATTGTTGAATCAAGAACGCAGGCGCGGCCTCATCCTTCCTGAGCGCGCGCTGCAGCACTTCACTGGATAGCTGGCAAAACGCTTCGACCGCAAGCTCATAGCGCCGGATTCGATCAAGCGCGCAGATCGACGTGCACACAACGGCCCCCGGGGGCGCCATGCGTGGAAGGACTGACTTCTTTTTGGCCATACTCACCTCGTAAGCGGCGCCAGATGCTCGCCCATATCCGGCATATTCATACCAAATGCCATTGCGATGCCCGTTACTGGGTCTCGGAATCGATTCGAATGGCCCCGGTTCAATGGGTCCAGCTGCTCAATGGGTCCAGCTGCACCGATGCAATTCGATGGTGGTTTGCTGATTCGAGGCCCGGTAAATCGCTACATAGTCGATGCCCAGCGCCAGTTTGATGCCGGACAGATTTGCGTATATTTTGTACTCGTTGTCCTTGGTCAGATCGGTTTCACTGGCCCGGATCAGAGCTTTCCGGTACCAAGACTCGACGGTCGAAAGGGGATCCGAAGTCGCCCCTGTGAAGCGCGCGCACCAGCGGCCGAAGGTCTCGGTCTTGAGCAGCTTTTCCATAGCCGCGCTGGTCAGGTTCGGATAGGCGGGTAATCCGGTAAGATTATCCACCACGGAGTTGGCCGGCAGAGCAGCGCCGGGGCAAACCGTCAATAGAGCGAGCCACCCGAACAGCACCGCGCGTGCGCACCACGTCATTTCACCCTTATTTGAGGCCATGCCGCAAGATATCGCTCGGAATCGAGATTTCTTTACTATCTCATCGCACGAATCGGCAGCGATGATGGCGATGCGCGCCTAACCACCGCTGCGCAGCAGCGCCATGAGCTCGGCCGCTGTGACTTGCTCCAAGGCGAGGACCGCCTCGCGGATCCGCTCAGCCTGGCTGGCAGGAACGGTAAGAGTTGCCGAGGCCATGAATTTCGCCACCACGGCATCGGCTTGCATGGCGCGCTCGCCGGCGCCGCTGTTGACCCTGACATAATGCCGCAGGGTACGACCATCTCGTAGGGTGACCTCGACGCCGCCGGAGAAGTAGATCGGGAACGCCGTCTTGGGGTCGGCCTGGCAGCGCACCTTGTGCGCGAGCGCGCGGACTCGAGGATCGGCGAGCGCCCGCGGCTGCAGATCGGCCAGCGAGAAGCCGCCTTTGAGCAAACAGGTCGCCACCACGAACTGGGCGCTGAACTTAGCTTCGTAATCGCTGGTCGGACGCTCCTTGAGTTCGGCGGGCTCGGCGATGATGTGCAAAGTGGGCTGCGGCAAGAACGCCTCGACTTTGACTATCTCCTCCGCCGCGACTTGGCCGTGCAGTTCGATCGCGGCATCGGCGCATCCGTGAATGAAATGGCAGACCGGATAAGGTTTGAGTGCGGTGTCGCCAAAACGCCAGATCTCGCCCAAGCCTACCGTCAGCTCCTCGAGGTCGACATGCCCGGAGTTGCTCTGAAGATGGGTCTCGAAAAGACCGAATTTCCCCTCGTAGGGGCGTGATGGGCCGACGAAGCCGTGTTCGGCCAAGCGGGCCGCGGTGATGCCCGCGACCGCCGCCCAGCCTGGGTGGAAACGCTTCGTCCACGCGCCTTCCTCGAGGAAGACTTGGATGCCCGAAGCAGTGCTGGCCGCGATTCCCTGCGCCGCCACGATTTGTTGCTCGTTGAGCTCGAGCAGCTTGCCGGCGGCGATCGCCGCGGCGAAGTGCGCGACGACGCCGGTCGCATGATAGCCAACGTGGTGGAACCCACCCCTGACGGCCCCGCCGATGCGGATCGCTGTCTCGGCACCGGCCAGAAAGGCGGCGAGCAACGCCTCGCCGTTCGATCCAAGCGACTCGGCAAGCGACAAGGCGCACGGCAAACTGGTGCAGGTCGGGTGCACGATGCTGGCCAGGTGCGTGTCGTCGAAGTCCAGTCCGTGGATGAGAATGCCGTTGATGAGCGCGGCGTCCCGCACCTCGAACCGCTGCGTGCGGCCTAGTACGGAACACGCACCCGCGGCTCCCATCGCGGCCACGCCGTCTAGCGCGCGGCGCGCGTATTCGTAGCTGTTGGACGCCAGGCCTAACCCTAAGCCGTCGAGGATGTGCAACTTGGCTCGCGCGCGGATCGGCGCCGGCACGTCGGCGAGCCGCAGACCCACTGCAAATCTCGCCAACTTGCTGCTCGGCAAGTCGGACTGCGGTCGCGTCGTGCTCACGGGAGGACCTGAAGGCTCAGCGCAGCCGCGCGAGCGCGGGTGGACTTAGCGAGCCGACCCGCTCGCCGGAGCGGCGCCCCTTGCGCAGCGGCCCGGCCAGGGCAGGCGGCTCCAGCGCGCTTGCATCCTGAAGCTGGCGCTCGACGTGCGCGTGCTCGTTGCGAAGGTGCTCGCGCATATTCTGCTCGGCGGCGATCGGATCGCGGCGCGCCAAAGCGTCCACGATCTCCCGGTGTTCCTGCAATGCCTGGATCGCGCGCCCAGGTTTGGCGCTCGATCGGTAGCGGCAGATCCGCAGGAGATAATGAAGATCGAGCGTCTGAGCCAAGCGTTCATTGCGGCTTCCCTTGACGATACGGATATGGAAGTCGAATTCCATGGACTCCGGATAAGAACCCTTACCTTCGCGCACGCTCTTTTGCTTTGCGTGGCGGGCGAGCAGTTCCTGCTGCGCGGCGATCTCGCTGTCCGTCATGTTCTCCGCGGCAAGCCTGCATGCCAGGCCCTCGAGCACTTCCCGGATCTGCAGCATCTGGTTGAGATCCTGGAGCGTGAGAGCGGCGACGCGCACGCCGATATTGGGAGTGCGTATGAGAAGCTTGCGTCCCTCGAGCCTGCGGATGGCCTCGCGCAGCGGCCCGCGGCTCACGCCGAGCGAGGCCGCCAGCGCCTGCTCGCTCAAGCGGACGCCAGGCTCCAGCGTGCCGCCGACGATGGCCGCTTCGATCCTCTCGGCGACCACATCGACCAGCGATCGCGCCGTTACCTTCTCATCCAGCAATCCTTTCATCGAGAACCTTATGTCTTTTTGCACTCTACTTCGAATGCTGGCCCGCGCTCTGCCCCGCGAGCCGGCCGAAAACCGCGCCCGACATCAGGCCCGCACCGCCTAGATAATTCTGGTAGAAAATTCCGCCGACCAGTTCGCCCGCCGCATACAGTCCGCGGATCGGACGGTCAACGAGGTCCAAAACCTCCCCGTTCGTGTTGATTCTCAGGCCTCCGAACGTGAAGGTAATCCCGCAGGTGACCATGAACCCATGGTAGGGCGGTGTATCGATCGGCAGCGCCCAGTTGGATTTCGGCGGCGTGATGCCCTTGGTGGATTTGCCGTCGAGAACGGAGGGGTTGTAATCGCCCGGTTGACAGGCACTGTTGAATTCCGCGACCGTGCGGGTCAGTCCTTCGACGTTTATCTCCAACTTCTTCGCAAGCTCTTCGATGCTGCCCGCTTCGGCTTTTGTGACCTGACGAATACGGTACTCATCGCGCACCATGCCGATGGTCTTGGCGTCGAAGATCTGCACGGCGGCACGCTGCGGCTGCTTCATCACCTCGCGGCCGTACTTGGCGTAGGTGTGGTTGCGATAGTCCGCGCCCTCATCGATAAAACGCTCGCCATTCATGTTGACGACGATCCCGATCGGATAGGAGTGCTTCTGGTAGTTGTCGAGGACGACCCGGTCGCCGAATGGCGGCGCGCTGATGTCCCACTGCACTGCATGGCAGGTGGACCAGCCGCCGAAAGGCTGCGCGCCGATGTCGAGCGCGGCCTTGATACCATCGCCGGTGTTGTGCCGGGTGCCGCGCACGCGGCACAGCTCCCAGCCGGGACCGAAATAACGCACGCGCATCTCTGGGTTGGCCTCGAACCCTCCGCACGCCAGCACGACGGCGCGGGCGTGGATGTCCTCGTAACCATCGGGGCCCTTGACGGTTACGCCGACCACGGCGCCCTTGCGGTCTTCGATGAGGCGCACGAGCGCGGTCTCGTAACGGATCGCAATCCCTGAGCGATCGGCCGCACGCATCAACTGATCGACCAAGCCCCAGCCGCCGCCCACGGCCTCGATGTTCACGCCCCCGTAGAAATGGTGCTTGCCGTCCAGCTTGTAGGACTGACGGCCGAACATGGGGATGAAGCGCACTTTGTGCTTGCGCATCCAACGCATGGTGTCGCGCGAGCGGCCGATGAGGATATCCGCCAACGATTCGTCGGCGTTGTGCTCCGTGACGCGCATGAGGTCGTCCAGGTAGGTCTGTTTCGGGAGCGGTGGCAGGACTATCTGATTGACCTCAGCCTCCGAGAGATCATCGAGGATGTCCTGCCTCAGATCCGCGAGGCCGTCATGCACGAAGCGAAAGCCACCCGCGGTGAACAGCGAATTGCCGCCCCGCTCGTCCATGGGGGCCTTCTCGATGATGAGCACCTTCGCCCCCTGCTCGGCCGCCGAAAGCGCCGCGCAGATCGCCGCGTTGCCGGCGCCGACCACCATGACGTCCCAAACTTGGGTTTCAGCCATTTCACGTACCCTCGTATATGACAGCCAGCTCGTATATGACAGCTAGCCCGTCTCGGCTCTGCGCCAATCGATCAGCCGCCGCAGTCCATGCTCGAGGTCGACCTCCGGACGCCAACCCAGCAGCCTGTCGATCTTTGCCCGGCTGAAATTCAGCTGCGAGCCGGTGGTGGAACGGACACCGCCCGCACTTGCGTACGCAGGCTCGAGCTTGCTGCCCGTTATCTCCAGCAGAAGCTCGACCAACCGCTTGACCGTGGTCGCAACCCCGCTCACGACGTTGAACGTCTCGCCCGAGATTTCGGCAGCCATCGCCATCACATTGGCGCGCGCGACATCGGCCACATGGATGTAGTCGTGAACCTCGCTGCCGTCTCCCGGGATCGTCGGCCGCTCGCCGCGCACGATGCGATCATAGTTCTCGACGATGTAGAGGGCATTGACTCCGCGGTAGTGCTGGCGCTCGCCATAGACCGTCGAGTACCGGAGCGCAATCGACTGTACGCCATGTTTGGCGTGATAGAGCTTGCACAACGCCTCGCCGATCAGTTTGGTACAGGAGTAGAGGCTGGCACCGGGTTGAAACGGGGCAAGATTGGCGGGCGCCTGCTCGTCGATCTCACCGGCGCCCGGCTCGCCATAGACCGCCACCGACGAGGAGAACACCACCTTCTTCACGCCGCGATACCGGCAGGCTTCGAAGACATTTACCTGGCCATCGACGTTCACCGCCAAACCGAGCGGCGGATTCTGCGTGAGCGGCAGCGTCAAAAAGCCTGCGATCGCGAAGACGCCATCGGCGCCCGCAAATGCGTCGTAAAGATCGCTGATCCGCAGTATATCCCCGCGCAGCAGTTGGACCCGTGAATCCTTCACCAGGCTGCCGACCGTTTGCGGAGTCCCCAGCGCGAAGTTATCGAGCAGCACCACCTCGCGCGCACCCTGCGATAACAGCGCCTCAGCGACATGCGAGCCGATCAGACTCGCACCCCCCGTGATCACGAAGCGCCCGCCTGCGATGTTCATGGCGGTAACTCTAGGCGTCGCCGCGACTAAGTGTCAACAGTTGACTTATTGGTTCCCGTCACTGGGATCGGCCATGGCGTTCTGCGCCGGGCACGCCCACCGCCGCGACCAGTCTCTCGCTCTCTTCCCACAATCGGTCGGCATTGCCCTCATCATCCGCAAAGGCGTTGGGTGTCCGCGGCCTGCGCTTGTAGAAGTAGCCGCCGCTCATTTTTCCTGGCTCCTCCGCCGTGGCCAGCCAAAGCAATGTGTCGGCGCCCTCCGCCGGGGTCAGTTTGCTATAGGTTTGCAGCCGCGCCTGCGTTGCTTCGTCGGCATGGCTGAAGAAGTTGGAATCGACCGTACCGGGATGAACGGCGTGCGCGACGATGCCGGTGCCGGCAAGCCTTTTTGCCAGGCCGCGTGCGAACAGCACGTTCGCAAGCTTCGCCCGGCAGTAGGAGCGGCCGGCGTTGAATTGCTGCGAGCCTTGTAGATCGCTCCAGTCCATTCCGGGAATCATTTCGCTCGCATCGGATGAGGTATTGATGATGCGCACGCTTCCTGCGGCACTGCGCGAAGCGGCGACGCGCAGCAGCGGCAGGAGTCGGTTGGTGAGCAAGAACGGGCCCAGATGATTGCCGGAAAAATTCGCCTCGTTGCCCTCGCTGGTTACGAGCTTCGCTTTCGCCATGCCGCCGGCGTTGTTGACCAGCAGGTCAATGCGGTCGGTCAGGGTCGCAATCTGCCGCGCGGCGCGCGCCGCATCGGCCAACAACGCCAGATCGGCGCGGACCATGTCAACGCCGCCACCGGTCGAGGCAGCACGTATTTCGGCCTCGGCGGCCGCGCTGCGTGTCGCATCGCGGCCCAAGGCGACAATACGCCAACCCTGCGCCGCCAATGCCTTGGCAACCTCCTTGCCGATACCTGAACTTGCGCCTGTCACCACCGCCACGCGCCGCGAAACCTGTTCGTCCATTCGTCCTCCCGTTTGCTGCAATCATACCGCGGTGGGATAGCCGCTCGACTGCGCTCACGACGCTTGCCAGGGCCAATCAGCCCGGATCTAGCCTCAAAGTCAGGTAATTGAAGATTTAATGTGGCGCTGGACCGCGACAGCCGGCGAACTTCAGCCGCCGGCCTACACCAGGTACGGCCGGAGGAGTTAGAATCGAACGACAAGGCTTAGAGGAAGTTGCCATGAAGCGTATGAAGGCTGTTCAGGTTGCCAGGCCAAACGCCGCGCTGGAGATCGTCGAGCGCGATGTCCCCGATCCCACGCCGCGCAGTGTACGCATCAAGGTGCAGGCTTGCGGCATCTGCCATAGCGATATGTTCACCGTCGCCGGCGCAATTCCCGGCATACGCTATCCGCGCGTTCCGGGCCACGAGGTGGTCGGCATCATCGACGCCGTTGGGGCAGACGTCCCGGACTGGAAACTGGGCATGCGCGTCGGTGTAGGCTGGCACGGCGGCCATTGCGGGCATTGCAGCTCGTGCCGCCGCGGCGACTTTATTACCTGCACGCAGGGGCAAATCCCCGGCATCTCCTACGACGGCGGTTACGCGGAATACATGATTGCCCCGTTCGAGGCGCTCGCATCCATACCGGATGACCTGAAGTCGGAGGACGCGGCGCCGCTGCTCTGTGCCGGCATCACGACCTTCAATGCGCTTCGTCACAGCGGCGCGCACAGCGGCGATCTCGTCGCGATTCTGGGCCTCGGCGGCTTGGGTCACCTCGGTGTGCAATTCGCGGCCAGGATGGGGTTCGACACGGTGGCGATTGCGCGCGGTGCGGATAAAGGTCCCCTCGCCAAGAAGCTCGGCGCTCACGTCTATCTCGATAGCACATCGCAAAACGCGGCCGAAGAATTGACCAAGCGCGGCGGCGCGAAGGTGATACTCGCCACGGTGACCGATGCCAAGAGCATGAGTTCGGTGGTTGGGGGGCTTGGCATCGACGGCAAGCTCATGGTGCTCGGCGCCAGCGTCCAGCCGATCGAAGTGCCGCCGCTATTGATCATCGGAGCTCGACGTTCCGTTACCGGATGGCCATCCGGTACCGCGTCCGATTCGGAGGACACGCTCAAATTCAGCGTGCTCTCCGATGTGCGGCCCATGATCGAGACGTTTCCGCTGGCCAAGGCCGCAGAGGCGTATCAGCACATGATGAGCGGCAAGGCGCGTTTTCGGGTGGTTTTGACCCCTTGAGCCATCTGCGAAAAGTTTGCCAGAAATAACGAGGTGTTCCGTGAAAAATGGTTCGGATGCTCCACTCGGATCGGTACCCTTTCAGATCGAGAATCGGGAGCGCATTCCTACGCAGCGCTATTACGACGAGGCGTTCTATAAGCTCGAGTGCGAGCGCTTGTGGCCGCACGTATGGCAGATGGCGTGCCGATTGGAACAGATACCCAACATAGGCGACTGGGTCGAATACGCCAATCTCGGCAGGTCCGTGATCATCGTCCGCACCAAGGAGGGTGTGAAGGCTTACCACAACGCATGCCGCCATCGCGGCGTGCAGTTCGCAAGCGGCCACGGCAATTGCAAGGTAGCGGGTTTCATTTGCCCCTTCCATGGCTGGCGCTGGAACATGGAGGGCAAGAACACTTTCGTTTACGGCAGGCACATGTTCAGCGAAGCGGCGCTGGACGAGGCTGACCTGGCCCTGAGGCGCTGCCGGGTGGAACTGTGGGGCGGCTGTGCCTTCATCAACTTCGACGACGATGCGTCCCCGCTGCGCGATTGCATCGGCCCGCTCGCCGCCAATCTGGATGCTTATCAGACCGACAAGCTACGCGCCGAATGGTGGTACGCCACCGTGCTTCCGGCCAACTGGAAGATTGCCATGGAAGCCTTCATGGAGGGCTACCACGTGATGAGGACTCACCCGCAGCTATGGAAGGCCGTGCCATCGCTCTACAACAACATGTACGGGCAGGACACCGGCGGGATCGGCCAGGCGGCAAGTCCAAACCTGACCGTGCGGCAAAATATTCAGCAGCAATTTGACCAGATGGAGCTGCTCAGCGTGGGCATGGGTGGCATGTGCCACGCCAAGGATGTTGCCACGGCGCGTGCGTTGCTGGACGTCGAGCTGCCTGAGAATCCCACCGAGGCGGTGATGGCCTGGTACGGCAAGCTCAACCATGAGGTCACACAGCAGGGTCGCGCGCGAGGTGAGTCAACGCCGGACCTGAACGCCGTCGCCGTGACCCATCCGGTCAAAGCAGTGGAATTCATATTCCCGCATTATTTCCTGCTGCCGTTCCTCTCCAGCATGGCCTCCTACCGGATTCGACCGCTTGGACCCGAAAGCTGCCTGTTCGAGCTGTGGTCGCTCACCCTCTTTCCTGAGGGCAAGGAGCCCAAGCCGCCGATGGAACCCACGATGCTGCCATATGACAGCAAGACCTTCCCGCCGATCCCGCAGCAAGACTATTCCAACATCCCGTTGCAGCAGCTCGGCCTGCATGCCGAGGGCTTCGAATTCATGCGGCTGTCCAAGGATATCGAAGGCCTGATCAGCAATTATCAGCAGCTGATCGACGGCTATCTGCGTGGCGCCGACCCGAAGAAGTTGTCCAAGGGGATGGCATCGCTCGGCAGCGGCTTCGATGGCCCGATCAGGAATCTAGGACTCTGAGCGAGACCCGAATGGCTGAACAGTATGAAAATACGGCCGGCGCGCCACACGCAGGACGCTCGACGCAAGTGCGCTATGAGATTGCCGCGCCCAAGGTCGCCCGAATCATCCTTGATCGTGCCGGGAAGCGTAATGCTCAAGGCACGGTCATGACCTACGAACTCGACGCGGCCATGCGACGCGCATGCCAGGATGGCGAGGTCAGCGTCATCGTGCTGGCCGCGGCGGGCGATCATTTCAGCGCCGGTCACGATCTGAGCATGCAGGAGACCGGCCCGCCCGCGATAGCCGACCGCGTGACACTCTGGGGCGAATATGACGGACCGGGCTGGGAAGGTTTCTATGCACGGGAAAAGGAAGTCTATCTCGAGATGACGGAACGGTGGCGGAACGCACCCAAGCCGGTCATCGCCGAGGTGCAAGGCAGCGTCATATCCGGCGGCCTGATGCTGATGTGGATGTGCGATCTCATCGTGTGCGCTGACGATGCGCGGTTTCGCGACAATACCGGATCCGATCTGGGCGTGCCGGGGGTCGAGTTCTTCAACCACCCCTATGAGATGGGCGTGCGCAAGGCAAAGGAATTTCTGTTCACGGGCGGCTGGCTGAGCGCCGCGGATGCGCTTGCTTGTGGAATGGTCAATCGTGTCGTGCCGCGCGATCAGCTGAGTGCCAGAACGCTCGATCTGGCGATGACAATTGCGCGCACCGACCGCTTCACCCTCAAACTGATGAAGGAATCGGTCAACAATGCGCAGGACAACATGGGTCGCCGGCAAGCGATGCACGCATCCTTCGCCAATCACCAGATCGGGCACCTGCAGAACATGCTGCTCCACAATTTCCCGATCGACGTGAGCCGTCTGCCGGACAGCGTGCGCCTGCGCCTGCAAGAGGCGATCAAGGGTATGAAGGCCGGTGGGGGACCGCAGAAAGAGGCGGCAGACTAGCGCCAGTCAGCGCCACCCGAACTCTGCGCGCTATGGGTCCCGATCGCGCAATTTCACGATCGCCGATGCATACAGACTGTTTGGCGCCATCCAGTCCTCCCGCACCTTGCGATGGGCGATGAGCCACTGGTCGCCGATTTTTCGAAACGCATCGATATAGTATCCGCAATGATCGGGTCCTATGTTGGTATAGGCAACCCAGTAGGTGCGGCACTTCGCCGTATCTGCACCGGTGAACTCGATTTGGCTGGTGGCCAGATGATGGCGTATGAATCTCGCCTGGTGCACCGGGTTGGCCTCGCGCGCGCCACCTCCCCAGCTCGAGATAAAATCCCGGATCTGTTCGCGGCCCACGTAGCGGAAGGCCTTTTCTTTCGCTACCCCGTCGCTCTCGAAGATCGCATCCTGCGTGAAGGTTGCGAGGAAATCGTCAACGCGCAGACGATCGCCGGCCATCGTGTAGCTTGCCAAGGTTTTACGGATGCTCTCGCGGTCCAGCAGCTCTTTCAGATCCATCGCTTCCCCCTCGCTGACCAATGCTCTCAAGACCTATATGCTCGCACTCATCGGCCCGACGACCTCGATGATGTGGCCTTCGGGATCGCTGACGACCGCGGCACGAACGGCGTGCTCCGGGCGATCCTGCCCCGGCCTCACGATCCTTCCACCTGCAGCCTCTACCGCCTCGAGTGTCGCGTCCACATCCGAGACTCTCAAGATGAGCCAAACCTCGTTCGGGTAAACAGGTTGGGGCGCAGGCGCCAGTTCAAGAAAACGGCTCAGGATGAGTATATGCGTGCCCGCGTCGCCCGACCCCGACAGCCAGCACTGCTCCTGGCGAACTTCATCTTCGCCCCCGACGTTGCGGCTTACCAGCTTCAAGCCTACCGCCCGGTAGAAGCGCTCGGCCTCCTCGACGTCGCGGACGACGAGCTTGGTGGCGAACATTTCAATGCTCATCGTCGCACTCCCTGATGCCTCTGCTGTTCGAATTGTATTGGACAAGCTGCCCTGCGATGCGGCGTATAATCTGGGAACATGGAGCGAGAAGTGTACCCTTATCGCGCAGCGGCTTGACTTTCGGGGGAAGGAAATGTCATTGAAGAACAAGACGGCGGTGGTGACAGGCGGCGGCAGCGGGCTCGGGCGCGCTTGCGCCATACAGCTGGCCCGCGACGGTGCTGCCGTCGCGGTGTGGGATCTGAATCGTGACGGCGCCGCCGAAACCGTCCGCATGATCGAAGCGGAGGGGAATCGCGCCGCGGCTTACGTCGGCGACGCCGCAGCCAAGGCCGATATCAACAGCATTCTGGCCCGGATTCGCGCTGAACTCGGCCCGACATTGATCCTGGTGAACAACGCTGGGATTACCGGATTCGTTCCCTTCTTGGAAATCACCGAGGAGGCACTGCAGCGGATGTATCGCATCAACCTGATGGGGCCCTTCATGCTCACCCAAGCAGCCGTCCCGGACATGCTCACGGCCGGCTGGGGGCGGATCATCTTCATCTCCTCGTCCTCGGCCCAAACCGGCGCAATCAACATGGCGCACTATTCGTCATCCAAGGGAGGCATCATCGCGCTGACCAAGTCGCTGGCCCGCGAATTTGCCGCTCGCGGTATCACGGTAAACAATATCCCTCCCGGTTTCATTGACACGCCGATGACGCGTTCCTCGCCGATCGACGTCGACGCTACGGCCAAGGATTCCCCGATGAAGCGGGCCGGGCAACCCGAGGATATTGCGGCGGCTTGCGCCTTCTTCGCCTCGGAAGCGGCCCACTACATCACTGGCCAGACTTTCGGAGTGAACGGCGGCCGCGTAATCTCCTGACTTACCCCAGCCCGAACCGCGCCGGGGCGATCGCCATCCCTGGCACATCGGCGCGCCCGCGCAGCAGGACGGAGCGTTCTTCGGTCGGAATTTGTCCCACGGCGAGACTGTCGCCGCCATCTGCGGGGACACATGTGAGGTAGTAATCACGCATATCGGTGCCGCCGAACCGGATCTGCGTGATCGCCCCCGCCGGAGTCGGGATGGGCGCGAGCAAAGTGCCGTCCGGTTGCAGCCGCGTCAGCCCGCTGGAACGAAAACCTGTGATCCAAAGATTGCCTTGCGCATCCAACGCCATGCCGTCGCAATCCTCCTTGCGCAGCAGCAGCCGTCGATTTGCCAACGTCATGTCGGGCAGGACATCGAAGACGTAGGTGGAGTCGAAGGTATCGTTGTAGTAAAGCTTCCTGCCGTCGGAGCTCAGCATGATGCCGTTGGCAAAACCAAGTCCGCCCGCCACCAGAATGACGTTGCGCTCGATCGTCAGCCGGTACAGAGTTGCCGGCCGCGTCGGTTGCCCTTCGATGATCTTTTCTATATCCACGCTGCCGAAATAAATACCGCCGGTGCCGTCCGGCATCATCTCGTTGATGCCATTTATCGGCTTGCCGCCGATCTCCTCGAGCAACCAGCCTGACTTTCCGGTTTCGGGATTGTTCCACATGATGCCGCCGGCGCCCGAGGATAGAACGCAACCGTCTTCGTTCATTATGATGCCGCCGGTCCACTTCCTATCCGGATTCATGGAGATGACGCTCCCGTCTTGTCTTACGCCGTGCACGCCTCCCGCTATGACGTCGCTGTACCAAACGATGTCACGAACATAATCCACGGCCAGCCCCTCGAGGTAGATCCCCTTTGCGACCTGTTCGAAAGCGCCCGGTTGTAATTGCGGCATGTCAAAGAACTCCTATCTCGCTTTACGCACCCCGCTTGGTTCTGCGGGCTGTCATCGCCGGAGCTGCACATTGCGCGTGTCCCGCATGCGGCCTACGTCGAGGTCTACGACAATAGCGCGAAAGCCACCACCGATGGCACAGTGCCGGACCCTGTGCTGGTGCTGGAGATGGAAGGCGGCCAGGTCATCTCCCCCGTCCGTGATGATCTTAAGGCATTGCAGCACATACCGGAGTGGACAAAGTCCATCCTTGAGGCTGCGCTACGCAGCCCGCGGGCGCGGGGTGGGCGCTTGCCTTAGTGCCGCCGGGTATACGCTTATAGCAAGCTGGTCTGAATGCCAGGGGTATGGCTTGTTAGTCTGCGGGACTCGATTTTGGCGAGCTTCCATTGAATCAGCAATGACCGACACTCCTCTCTACGTGGCCGTGGGACTTCTGGTCGGCGCGTTGGTGGGCCTCACCGGCGTGGGTGGCGGATCGATGACGACGCCGATATTGGTGCTGCTGTTCGGACAATCCCCGGCAGTTGCGGTGGGGACGGATCTGCTATTTTCCGCGACCACGAAGCTGGTTGCGACCGCCTCCTTCGGATTCAGCCGGCGGGTGGACTGGCCGATCGTCGGACGACTCTTGCTGGGCAGTATCCCGGGAGCGGCGGCGGTGGTCCTCAGTCTTTGGCTCACGCGCCGAACACCGAGTGCGGCCGATGCGATCACGACGCGCTCCCTCGCAATAATCCTAGCGGTGGCCGCCGTAGCCCTCCTTTTACAGACGCCGCTTCAGCACATGGGACTCAAAGTGACGGCGCGCGGGCTCGAGCACGTGGAGCGCAACAAACTGGTGCTCACCGCTGTTGCGGGGTTGGTGCTGGGCGTTGCGGTTACCTTGACTTCGGTGGGCGCAGGGGCACTCGGCGTCGTCATGCTGCTTGTGCTCTATCCCCTGAGGCTCACTGCAGACCGGCTCGTGGCGACCGATATCGCCCATGCGCTGCCGATCACCCTGATGGCAGGACTGGGGCACGCGCTCTTAGGTCACGTCAACTTCAACGTGCTCGCAGCCCTACTGCTGGGGTCCATACCGGGGGTGTTGATCGCCTCACGCATTACCCTGCGTCTACCCGAGCGAATAACCCGTACCCTCATCGCTTTGATGCTGGGCGTCGTGAGTGAGAGGATGCTGGTCGGCTAGGCAGCGAATCCGCCGCGCTACTCGTGTAGGCCACACTCGCGCTTTAGCCCGAAGAATCGCAGCTCCTCCATGCTATCCACCTCGGCAAGCGAGCGGGTCGTGTGCCAATCGCCGATCGACACGTAACCTTTCTCCCACAATGGGTTATACGGCAGGCGGTGTTTCTCAAGATACTGACCGATGTCGCGGTCGCTCCAGTCGAAAAGCGGGTGTACTTTGTAGCGCCCGCGCTTAAATTCAATGGGAGCAATCTGTGCACGTGTGGTCGCTTGCGCGCGCCGCAGACCCGCAAACCAGGTCCCCGCGCCAAGTTCATTCAACGCGCGCTCCAGAGGTTCCCGTTTGTTCATGTGGTTGTAGCGCTCGATGCCCATGAGACCCTGTTTCCATAACTTGCCGAATCTCGTCTCTTGCCACGCCGGAGAAGAGTCGGCACGAAAGACTCGAAGGTTGAGTTTGAGCCGCTCGGTCAGCCCGTCGACGAATTTGTACGTTTCCGGGAAGAGATACCCCGTATCGAGCAACACGACGGGTATACCCGGTACGACTGTGTTAACCAGATGCAACATGACCGCCGCCTGGGCGCCGAAGCTCGAGGTCAGCACATGCTCGCCCGGGAGAAGCTCCACGGCGCGTTCAATGCGTTGATTCGCTGACAGATGCTCAATAGCGCGATTGAGATCCGCGAGATCGGGTGCATTCCCGGGCTCGAGTTCAGCCGCCCACCATCGCGAGAGCGCTGCCTTGATTTTCATGTTCAAATGCCGTTTCTATAGCGCGTTCAGACACCCTGATGCTACCCGCGCGCTGACATGGGCACCTAGGCCGAAATTGCATGAGCTTATAACTGCACGGTGCTCCTGGTGACAACCGCGGCGCGATCACGGGCATCCATGGGAAGGACCTCAGGGGCCGGCAGCCGGAAATCTTTCCCCTCCGGCCTATTCGCATCTCGCCATGTGGTTGCTATGCTCGACTTTGCATCAGTCAAGGAGTCCTGTTTATGGCCAAGTTCAAGCTGGTAGCCCTCACCACACCCGTCGCCGGCAAGGAGAAGGAATTCCACGCGTGGTACCAAAATCACCATCTGCCTGAGATCGTTGCGTTTCCCGGCATGCAGGGCGCCCAGCGCTACAAGCTCACCGCCAAGCTGATGGGGTCCGACACCAACCCCTGGCTTGCCATCTACGATCTTGAGACGGACGATCCGATGGCATTCCTCGGGGCCGTCGGCCAGGCTAACGCTGCGGGCAAGATGACGCAAAGCGACGCCGCCGACATGGCGAAGACCTATACCGCGCTATTCGAGGAATATGGCGAGCGGGTTGTCCCGAAGACCTAGCCGCCGAGGTTGGTTTCGGTTTCTCGCGCGGCGCGATCACGGCGCCGCCATCGGCCGCGGGTGGGCCGAGGCCAGGTTGCGGGAAACACCCGCATAACTTAAAGCCTGAGCGCCAAAGTCAGACCATCGCCGATAGGTAGCAGAGCAGCATCCACTCGGCTGTCATCGTGAATCTTTTGATTGAGAGCCCTGATCGCCACAGTATCGGCCGTCTGGTCCGTGGGATCGACAACCTTACCGGACCACAGCACGTTGTCGATGGCGATCAGGCCGCCGCGCCGCACCAGCTTGAGGGCATATTCGTAGTAAACGTCATAGTTCGCTTTGTCGGCGTCAATGAAGGCAAAATCGAACGTGTCGCTCTCTTTTGCTGCCACCAAGGCTTTCAAGCTTTCGGCGGCGGGCCGCAATCGCAAATCAATGAGGCTTGAGACACCGGCCTTGGCCCAGTGGCGCCGGGCGATCGCGGTGAACTCTTCACTGACATCGAGCGCGACCACCTTCCCTCCGCTACCCATCGCCTTGGCAACGACCATCGCGCTGTAACCGGTGAAGACTCCGACCTCCAAACACTTACGCGCGCCAAGGAGGCGCACCAGCAACGCCATGAGATGTCCCTGTTCGGGGCCGATTTGCATTTGCGCCCAGGGATGGCTCGCCGTTTCGTTGCGGAGGGCCGCAAGATCAGCGTCCTCGTGCATCCCTAAACGGCTGATATAGTCTAGTAAAGGGCCCGAAAGATTGATGATTTGACGGGACATCCTGGTTTCCTGCTGCACAGCGCGAATGTAATCTCAGCCCACAGGCTCCACGCCCGCTAACGACGTCCGATGCATCATACGTCCAGAATTGGGGTCGTAGGGAACGACCCGATGTAGCGCGCCGCAATTGTTCCACATGACTAAATCGCCTTCCTGCCATTGGTGGCGATAACTGAAGTCCGGTTGGCCGGCCCACTCCAGCAGCCGGGCCAGCAGGGCGCGGCCCTCGGCCAGAGGCATTCCGACGATCCGGTCGGCGGTCTCACCGATGAGCAGCGACTTGCGGCCGGATTTCGAAGTCCAAACGAGTGGGCGTTCTCCCGCGACCGAACCAACTCGCACCTTTGCGAGTTCCGCTTCGCTGTCGAAGACTCGTCGCACGCCCGAACGCGCACTGTGCAGTGCTCGCAATCCCTCGAGTTCTGCCTTCTGCGCGGCGGAAAGGCCTTCATAGGCTGCGCGCGTACTCGCGAAGTCAGTCTGCCCCCCTTTTGAGGCGAGCCGGCGCGCGGACA